>Ga0326597_10000457_pt1 | contig 72755 bp, 58 predicted proteins | sample RVTome_12_FD_203789 | JGI IMG/M metagenome (GOLD analysis project Ga0326597, IMG submission 203789) | Soil microbial communities from uranium-contaminated site in the Upper Colorado River Basin, Wyoming, United States - RVT100D185 | ecosystem: Environmental > Terrestrial > Soil > Contaminated >...
GAGCCCCGCCACCGCCGGCTCGCCCTGCACCCCACAGGTGAACGGCGGCAACCCCGAAAATCCCTCCGGCCTACTGTCCCAACAGGCTTTGCCGCGGCCGCAGAAAATCAGAGCCGACGATCAGGGCGGCGCCGGCGCGGTTTGACAGTCCCGGGCATGCGGCATGAAATACCGCGGTCAGGTGGGAGCGAACCGGGCGACAGGAGCACGCGATGGGGACGGAAGAACGCGAACAGGCCCTAGCGCTGATCGATTACCCGCGGGTGGTCGTGGAGCACCTCCAGGCATTGCTCGCATCCGCGGGCCTCCAGCTCCCGGCCCTCGGCGTGCAGGTGGCCTTGCTGGTGATCGTCCTGGCCCTGGGCGGCGCGCTGGTCTACGCCGCCCGCACCGGCAAGGTCGCCGTCCTCCCCGCGTCCGTGGCCCTCGCCGCCCTCGGATGCGCGGCGCTGGCCGTGGTAGCCGCCTGGGGGCTGGAGGCGGCCTTCCCCCTCAGCCCCGCCGTCTCCGGCCGGGTGGTGTTGACTGCACCCGCCGCTCCGGCCCTGCTGGCCGAGATGCGGGTTCGCCTGCTGGACCGGTGGGGGCGCGACATCACCGTCGAGGGCGGCCGGGTGGACTCCCGGAACGGTCACTTCGGCCTGGCCTACGCCAAGGGGCTGGGCGACCGTCCCCACTCCCTGCGGGTGGAGGCGCCCGACTGCCGGCTCGTCACCGAGCCCCTGCCCCTGGCACGCCTGCGCGCCGGCGGCGAGGTGGAGCTGCGCTTCACCTGCGAGGCGCTGCCGTGAGATTCGCCCGCCCCGCCCTTGTGCTCCTCCTGCTGCCGGTGGCGGCGCGCGCCGCGCCGCCGACGATCACCGGGACGACGGTGGACGCCACCACCGGCCAGGCCATCGCCGGCGTGGAGATCGGCGTGGAGTACGCCGGGCGGTCCGCGCCGCAGGCGGCGCGCACCGACGCCACCGGGGGCTTCTCGGTGGCGCTCGTGACGCTCTTTCCGGGTGCCGTCTCGCTCCTCGGCGAGGTGACCCTGGAGATCACCGCCCCCGGCTACGGCAAGGTCACCGAGATCCTCTCCTGCGGCCACGACGGCCAGGCGTGCGGGGATCCGGTGCGCGTGCCGTTAAGCCGCGTCGCGGGCGCCGCCACGTTCAACGACGACGAGGCGCGGGTCCTCGACCGGCTGTACAGCAGCGAGGGTCGGACCCTCTATCTGTTGCCCTATGATCTGCCGGTGAGCGCCGGCCCCGCCATCGACAACACCGCCTTCCAGGACGCCCTAGCGATCGGCATCAACACGGTGCTCGCCGACCTGCAGCTTCCCCCCGACACGCCGGGAATCGAGCCGCCGCCGCCCGTGGGGCTAAAGACCCTCGCCACGATCCACGTGGAGCGCACCGACGCCGAGCGGGTGCAGGCGATCGGCAAGCGCCTCAACGCCCTCGCCGTGGTCGGCGGCAGCGGTGCCGGGACGAGTTCGGGCGGTGCGCCGGAGACGCGCATCGTCTCCCAGTACCACGTCATCCCGAGTACCGAGGGGTTCTCGGTCGGCACGGTGTACGTCCGGGACGTGGTCCTCGGAACACCGGAGAGCGCGTACGAGATCGCTGAGGGGCTCAGTGACCGGTGGGCGCTCTACACCCTGCTCGCCCTGTCGATCCGGCAGTTCAACCGCGCCCGCGACGAGGGCGACGTTCGGGGTCTGGCGGAGGTGAGCGCCTACTTGCGGGCCGAGAAGGCGCGCTGGGGGGTACAGGATACGGCCACCATCCGCCGGCTGGACCGGTTCATCGACCTGGTCGAAGGCGAACTGCGCCGGCTCTCCCCGCCACTCGCCGGAGGAGGCCCGGAATGATGGCCCGGCAGCGGCGCGCGCTTGTCTGTTTCGCCCTCGTGGCCGCCCTGGCGCTCCCCGGATGGGCCGCGGCGGGCGACATGGTGGTGTCGTCGTTCACCGACCCGGCGGCCCTCAAGGGGCTGCGCGAGGTGTTGCCGCACCTGACCAACAAGGTGCTGGTGGCCGAGTTCCTCGACCGCGGCGACACGGACCTGGGCAAGGCCCTGGCCTTCCTGTTGTGGGGCGAGGTGCTGACCGCGATCAGCGACCAGGCCGGGGTGGGGGCCGTGGTGGCGCGCCTCCCGGACGAGGGCCGGCTGGTGGCGCTGGCGCAGGGGACCTACCACGAGGCGGTCGCCGACCTGGCCCGCGCCCAGAACACCTGGCTCGCCCTGTGGGGGCTGATCGACGTACGCGGCGACACGGCGTTCGTGTCTACCTATCTGTCGGTTCTGCCCGAGGTCCAGCGGGCGCGGCCCCTGTTCCAGGTCCAAGGGGCGGAGGGGCCGGCGGCGGCGTGGACCGCCCGGATGCCCCAGACCCTGTACCCGTTCCGCCTCGTGCGAATCCCCCTCGAGCGGCTATTTCACCGGGCGGTGGTGACGCGCTCCGGCGTAGCCGTGCGCGCCGCACCGCGCCCGGAGGCCCCCGTGATCGAGGAGCTGGGCGCGGACGTGGCGTTGACCATGACCGCCATGCGCGGGGCGTGGCTGGAGGTCGATACCCCCGCGGGCCGGCACGGCTTCCTGCACATGGAGAAGAACCGACCGGTGGAGCTGCCGCCCCCCACCGTGGCGGCGCACCGCAAGTCCGTAAACCTGCGCGCGGCCCCCGGCGGCGAGGTCCTCACCCGGACCGACCTGGTGGGCGAGTTCCCGGTCCTGGACCGGCGCTACGTCCCGGGCCATGGCCTCTGGTACCGGCTCGCCGTCGGCGGACGGGCCGGCTGGGTGTCGGCGGTCCTGGTGGAGGAGCGCTTCCGGCTACCGGCGGTGGACTTCACCGCCGGCGTGCTGCGGTTCCAGGCGGGGAACTTCACCGGTGCGCGGGCGCACTTCGACCGCTTCCTGCGCCTCCACCCGGGGGAGCGCAACGTGACGCTAGGGGCGGCCCACCAGTACCTGGGGGCGAGCCACCTCAACGCGCGTTTCCCGAACCCGGAAGCGGCCATCGACGCCCTCTCCGCCGCCGTGACCCTCACCCCGTTCAGCGCCGACGCCTTCAAGGCGCGGGCGGTGGCCAACGCCGGACTGGCCATGACCTCGGACCGCCCACCGATCCCGGTCCTGGAGGCGGCCCCAGCGGCGGCCGTCGCCGACCTCACCCAGGCGATCCGACTCAATCCGTACGACCGCCAGGCGTGGACCATGGTCGATACCCTGGACGCCGCCGCCGCGGGGGCAGGGGACGCGAAGCTGCGCCGCGCCGTGGCGGCCGATCCCTCCCGCCTGCGCGACCAGCTCCGGGAGATCCACCACCTCGCCCCGCCCGTGCTCCTCCCCCGCCAGGTGGGACCGCGGGGCGAACCCGAGGCAACTCACCCGGGCCCTTGATCGACCCGTTCCGCGAGGTCTCGGCCGACATCGCGCGCCGTCGCTCCTCACCCGCTCGTCAGCTCCAGCGTCGATGGGTCCCACCGGGCGGATGCGTGGCCGTCGATCACCGGCCCCAACTCACCCGGGTCCTCCACTACCACGTAGCCCCACTCGCCGTAGACGCCGGCGCGGTTGACCGCCGCCACCCAGCGCTCCGCCGCCTTGGCCTTGGCGTCGGCACGGTCGTCGTAGCGCCCCTTCACCTCCACGATCAACCGCCGGCCGTTGTCCAGCTCCACCAGGAAGTCGGGGAGGTAGCGGGCGGGCAGCCCCTGGTTGCGGTAACGGATGGCGAAGCCCAGGTGGTCGTTCTTCACCCAGCGTGCCACCCCAGGATGGGCGTCCAGCACGAAGGCGGCCGCCTGCTCCCAGCTTCTGGTGTCCGCCACCAGGGCGTTGAGGTGGCACTTGGTCACCGGCGAGATGGGACGGGTGGTGTAGAAATCGACGTACAGGGTGCTCCCCCGGCCCGAGGACCCCTGGGCGACTACCGGCAGCTCCGGGCTGCCGAGCTTCCCACCCCGCCGGATCGCCTCCACCAGCGCTGCCGCCGCGCCCTGGAAGTACTCTCCCACCAACAGCAAGTCACACCGATGGCTGTCCCCCTTGCGAACCAGCTTCTCCGCCAAGAACCGCTTTGCCGCGCACAGCACCTTGGGGAAGAGGACCCGGGTCGGTACCGCGTCCGCGCCGTTCTCTTCCTGCCACCGCCGGCACACCTCGCCGGCCAGGCGGAAGGCGACCTGCTGGTCGCGGAACCCTGCCCGCCATGCCTGCAGGGAGAGGACCGGGCGCTCCCCCAGCCCATATGCCGACAACGCGCCCTCGGGGGCCGTCAAAGGCGTCAGGATCACCTTGTCTGGGACGGTCATCGAATCCAGGGTCACCTGCGCCACCTGGGCCCAGTCCACCTCCACCTCGAAGTTGCCGATCGCCTGGTAGCCGGTGACCACGGGGAAGGTGATCTCGTAGTCGGCCCGCTCCGGCATGGAGTAGATGTGATGGACCTCCACATCCACCGGCCCCTCCCGTGACTGGGAGACCTTGAACGGCACCAGCTCGAAGGGCACCCCGAAGACCTTGGCGGTCTCCTCGGCGAACCTCTCCGAGCCGTCCGCGCGCAGGGCGTAGCTCTTGCGCCGCAGGGCGCGGCCCACCACCTGCTCGCACAGGAGCTGCGAGCCGAAGGGGCGCAGGCCGACGATGTGGGTGACCGTGTTGGCGTCCCACCCCTCGGAGAGCATGACCACCGACACGATGCAGCGCACGTCGCGGCCCGGAGGGATGCGCTCATCCAGCCAACGCAGGGTGCCGTCGTGGTCGTCGCGCTCCACCTTGTCGTTGTGCCTGCGCACCCACTCCGACCACTCCTCCGGCACTCTGCCCACCGGCCACTCCGCCTTGCCGACGGTGTCGAGGATGAACCGCAGCCGGCGGGTCTCGTCCTTGGTGCCGCCGGCCTCGATGTCCTCCACCACCTTGGAGTCGATACGCACCGTCACCTCTTCCCCCGGCCGGTTGCGGAACCACGCCGGGGGGTCGCCGTAGCCCCCTTCACCGTCCGCCAGCCATTGGTAGACCTCCTTGGCCACCGCCGTGTCGCGGCACACCACCACGAACACCGGCGGCACCGGGTGCCTGTGCTGCTCCTGGGCGTAGCCCTGCCACTCCTGGAACCGCCGGTGCCACTCCCCGGCCAGGAGATTGATCGGCCCGCTCGCGTAGTTCATCACGATCTGCGGCGTGAGGCGGGTGCCGCGGCCGTCCAGCCGCGCCCGCTCCTCCACCCACCGCCAGATGTTGAAGTACGCGGCCTCCTCCTGACCGGTGGTGTCCCGGGAGGGGAGCTGGGGGATCTTCACCAGCCCCGACTCGATGGCGTCCAGCAGGCCGAAGTCGGAGACGATCCACGGGAAGGGCCGCCCCACCTCGTTCCCCGAGCCCTGGATGTAGAACGGCGTCGCCGAGAGATCGACACATAGCCCGATGCCGCGCTTGCGCCCCCCGCCGAGCTGGTTCACCCGGTCGAGCCCCTCGATCCACACCGTCGCCTCGCGGGCGTTCTTGCGCGCCAGGGCCGGGTCCTCGTCCAGCATCGCCGCGTCGGCCTCCGTGTCGCCCCACCGGTAGGCGTGGTGGGCCTCGTCGTTGAACACCAGCCACTGCGGGCAACGCCCCTTGCCGCTCCCCAGCTCCTGCCGGATGCGCTTGAACCACGCCGTGTCCGACTCGAAGTACTTAATCTCCCGGGTCTCGTTCTGCTTGCCGGCGTTCTTCACCACCGCTACCGGCTCGCCGGTCTTCACCACCTGCGCCGCAGTGCCGTTCACCGCGTTGGCCTCCTGCTTCGCCAGCCGGTGCCAGTTGGCGATCATCACCTCGCCGCGGCGCAGCTCCTCCATGCGGTGCGGTGGCACGAGCTGGCGGGTACGGTAGAGGCTGGCGTCCCCCAGGGCCGGGTCCAGCTCCTGCAACCGCTCGCGGATGGTGACGTTGGGGCAGACGATGAGCACCGTGTCCGTGAACCGCTCATCCGTGGGCGCGGCCACCCGGTTGAGGATCGACCACGCCGCCACCATCCCCATCACCGTCGTCTTGCCGGTGCCGGTGGCCATCTTGCAGGCGTAGCGCGGGAAGGCCCGGTAGCCCTTCGCCTTGGCCTCCGGCCCCGGCTCGTCGCTCGGGATGGGCGGTACCCCCACCTGGTACGGCTCGACCGCCTCCACCAGGAAGATCAAGGTCTCCGCCGCCTCGATCTGGGCGAAGAACAGCCGCTGCATCCGGTCCTCGCTGCGCCACAGCGCCAGCAGCTCCCGGCTCACCCGGGTGATACCGTCATACGGTTGGCCGGTCAGCTCCCCCGTGCGCCACCCCGCGACCCGCACCCGCAGGAGATTGACCAGGTCCAACTCCTCCCGTTCCCCCAGCTCCGCCTCCAGGGCCAGCTCGCCCTGCTCCCGTCGCCGCCGTCCCCGGGCCGAGTGCTCCGGCACTCGGAAGTAGTAGTTCGCCGGCCGCCGCCCCTCGGCCTTCACCGGCGCCTCGCCCCGCTCGATCTGCCAGTGGAGCAGGGGCTCGCGGAACGGCGAGTTGATGATGGGGGAGTCGACTTCGATTGCCCGGCCCATGGCGCGCCTCACGCCGCCCAGCGCAAGACCTCGACCTCGGCACCCTTGCGCACCGACTGCTCGGCCACCTCCAGGACCCGGCCGGTCATCTCCTCCGAGAGGTAGTACTCGCCGCAGTTGTCACACACCTCCGCCGGCACCCCCTTGATCACCACCGTGGTCCCGCCCCGCTGGAGGGTCACGGTCGCCAAATCCGGGTGGATCTCGCCGGTCTTGCAGATCACACAGCTCATGGGTTCCTCCGGGTCTTGAAATCGGGCGTCCACACCGCCGGATCGGGCCGATAGGCCGTCACCACGAAACACGCCCCGCTCGCCGGGTCCTGGGCCACCACCACGTGGACCGCACCGCTGTCCACAAAGCCTAACAGGAGCTGGCTGGGAAACGGGCGGTCGTCTGGATACCGGGCGATCACCTCACCCCCGCGGACCACCGACGCCACCCCATCCCGGTCCAGCTCGCGCTCGAACATCCGCCGCAGGGCGTGGCCGGTGAAGCGCAGGCTCGCACACTCCATTACTCCGCCTCCCGCACCGCCATCAGTTCGTTGCCGCGCTCGTCGATCACCTTCACCGCGATCCGCCGCGCCTCCCCGAGGGCGAAGGGCTCGCTCACCGTGCCGGCGAGGTGATCCCATACGGCAGGGTCGAACTCCGCTCGCAGGGAGCGCCGCAGGTGGTCCCACGCCCCGGTCCGCGGGAAGAAGACCTGGGTGGCGCAAAACACCAGGCCGTTGTGGTCGGCATCGAGCATCCAGCACGGCAGGTTCTCCGCCGCGATGGACTCGGTCTCCAGGGTGTCGGGGCGGAAGGTGTCCAGCCCCCGCACCTCCGCCCGGTAGAGCGGCGTGCCGTCCTCCCGCGCCCCGGCGCGCCGCAGGTCAACGTCGGGGAGGCCGGTCAGGGAGAAGATCTGGTCGGTGTGGCTGGTCTTCAACAGGTCCGCCATCACCACGTCCGGCGTCACGTTAACGTAGGCGCACGGGATGCGCAGCTTGGCTCGGTCCTCCACCAGCTCGCGCGCCTTGGCCTCGATGGCAAAGCCGAACAGGTAGAGCTGGTCGTATTTGAGGAACCACGCCTCCCGCGCCGCCTCCAGGACGGCCTGGGAATCGATCGCCCCGTCCTCCGGGCCGAACACCACCGCCACCCGCTGCTCCTCCGCGGTCTTGGCCTCGGCGTGGAGGTGCTCGCACTCCGCCAGGGGGCGCACCGAGTCCAGGGCCAGGGCAGTGTTCCCCGGCAGCCGCAGGGTGCGGGCGCGGCGCAGCACCTCGACCATCCGGTCCAGGTAGGCGCGGGGGTTCGCGTAGAGGGCCGGTGCCTCGGTCGCCCGGGCCGCCGGCGCCTCCTCCAGGGAGGTCACCGCCTGGATCGTGGCCTCCACCGTGAAGGGGCCGCAGACGCGGGTGACCTTCCGGTTCACCTCCGGCCGATCCACCAGGGTGACGGTCTCCGGTTCCTCGTCGTTGGCGATCGACCGCAGGGTGATGCGCGGCACCAGGCCACCCACCTCCTCGCCCTTCTTGTTCTGCTTGCGCCGGTAGACGAACCCGCCCGCCGGCCCGCGGCCTGGCTCCTTCAGCTCATACCACGGGAAAGACGCGGTGAGGAGGCGCTGCCGGGCCAGGGCGAGGGGTACCCGCGAGGTGTCGCAGGTGATCCAGCGCCGCCCCCACTGCTCGGCCACGTAGGCGGTGGTTCCGGAGCCACAGGTGGGGTCGAGGACCAGGTCGCCGGGGTCGGTGGTCATCAAGAGGCAGCGCTCCGAGACCTTCAGTCCCGTTTGCACCACGTACAGCTTCTCGTCCGTGAAGCTACCGGTGAGGGTATCGGTCCAGAGATTGCCGATCTGCTGGTAGGGAAAGTCGTCGGCAAAGCGCCGGTAACGAATACTGCTCTTCGCGACGTGTATTCTGCCCGCGGCCGCGAGACGCGCCATGCCCGCCGGGTAGTTGGCCTTCCAGTGAGAGTTTCCACCGGGTTCGTAGACCTTTCCCTCGAACTCGAACAGTTGTGGCTGGGTAGCAGCGCCTTGAGACAAAAGGTTATCCGAACTGTAGAGCCGTGCACCTTCAGGAATTGCCTCCTGCCCTCGTTTCTCCGTAGCCGTTACTCCGCGATAGGTTCCATCGGGCAATAACACCCACCTCGCGTTCCCCTCGCCGGGTACCACGGGCTGCGGTTGATACACACGGTTGTATTTCACCCGCTCCCTGTCCTTCGCGTACCAGAGTAGGAAATCCCCCAATGTTGGCAGCGTCGCGGACTCGAACCCCGAGGTCGACTGGAAGCTGACCAGGGAGACGAAGTTGCCTTCGCCAAACACCTCATCCATCACCTCCCGCACGTGGTGGAGGTTCTCGTCGGAGATCTGCACGAACACCGAGCCGCTGTCGGTGAGCAACTCCCGGGCGAGGAGCAGGCGGTCGCGGAGGTAGGCGAGGTAGGAGTGGAGCCCCAGCTCCCAGGTGTCGCGGTACGCCTTCACCATCTCCGGCTCGCGGGCCATCTCCTCGTCCTGGCCGTGCCGCACGTCCCGCTTGCGCACGAAGGGCTGGAAGTTGGAGCCGAACTTCACCCCGTAGGGCGGGTCGATGTAGATCATCTGCACCTGGCCCCCCAGCCCCTCGTACTCTAGGAGGGAGTTCATCACCTGCAAGGAGTCACCGAGGATCAGGCGGTTGGTCCACGGCCCCAGGTGCTCGTAGGCATCCAGCCGGTCGGCGATGTCGATCTGCGGATCGCCGAACAGGTCAAGCTGCTCGCCCGCCTTCTTGTAGCACTCCAGGGTCTCCAGGATGGCGCGGGTCGCGTGACGCTCGTGGACGAACAGGGGCACCGTCGGCACCGAGAGCTGGTGGCGCTCCGCCTTGCCCGCCCAATTCAGGAAGGGTTGCGTCAGGCTTTTCAGCCGCGCCGCCGCCTCGGCGACGGAGGCGAACCGTTCCCCGCTCCCCTGCCACACCGCGGGCGGGTCGAGCTCCCCTGTTGCACCGCGCTCCGCGGCATCGACGATCAACTGAAGTAGCCACTCGGCGAAGGCCCGCTCGCCGCTCTCGTCCCACGCCAGCTCCGGGGCGAGGCTGGAGTCGTAGCGGTAGGTCCGCGGCGGCCGCCGGTGGCCAAACTCCGCCTGCAACCCCACATCGGGCCGCACCGGCGCCTCTTCGTTGTGGCGATAGGTGTCGTACGGTCCTGGTGCCGCAAGATCACTCAGCCCCCCCGCATCGTCGGACCCTTCGCCATCGCCCGCCGCCACGGTCGCCTGGGCCTTTCGCGACGCCGTTCCAGCCACCTCCGTCGGTCTCTTCCCACCGTCCATCCGGTAGACCGAACCACCGCGCCCCCGCCCCTTGCCCAGCACCCCCTCGGCGATCAACGCCTCCCGAGCTTCTTGGACCATCACCTCCGCGACCTCGTGCCCGGCCGCTCGAAGGTGAGCGATGACGACGCTGATCAACCGCTGGTTGCCGATCCGCTCCCCGTCCCGCGGCACCGCCTCCAGGATCGCCTCCCGGACCACCGCCAACAGAACCTTACCCCGGCCCCCGGCCATGATGTGTTCCCCTCGATCTCCGGCGTGGGTGGCGAGCCCCTACCTCGGACTGGCGCCGGCGACCCGCGGGGCTGCTCAGGGGTGTCGGCCCCCCACACACGTTATGTGGCAAACGGTGCCACAACCCACCGGTCCGACGACAGGCCATTCATAGCGACCGGGCTGCCGGGGCGATCAGCACGCGAGCGTTTCTGCCTGCCGGATGATCTCATCCAGCTCGTGGATCGCGGCGCGGGCCTCCTCCGGGGAGACGTGAGGCTTGAGACCGTGGAGCGCCTCGGCACGTGCCTCGACGGTGGCACCGGCCGCCGCGTCGAAGGTCACGAACAGGCCGGTAGCGAGCCGTTCCAGCCCGGTGACACGGCGGGGGCCAAGCTGGGTCGCGACGAGATCGATCTGCGGTCGGTACTTCGCCACCGTCTGCGAGTAGATCCCCTGGATGTAGGCGGCGCGCTCGGTCGCGGCGAACTTTGGCCCGTAGGGCGGAGGCTGTGGCTCCAGGCGCAGCAGCTCGTCCGCGCGAAAACCGGTGAGATCCTCGCGCAGGTCGAAGGAGAAGGGGCCGTGCTTGTAGAGGATGAACTGGAGGCCGAGGGGCACCTGCAACAACTCCTGCAGGAAGTAGGTCGCCTTCTGTATATGGGTCTCCCCGCACCAGCTTCCGTGTGCTCGAAGCGCCTGCACGAGCCGAGTGATCAGCGCGGCCTTATGAAGCCTGTCCATGGGACTCCTCCTCCGATTTGGGCCTGATGACTTCATCGCGGTGTTTGTCAATCCACGCGGCTGCGCGTTTCTCGATCACGCGGTCGGCGAAGACGTAGTCGATCGACACGGCCGGCAAGCGATCCAGTACCTGTGACAGGGCCAGCGAGGACGCAACCTTCCCGTTTCGCGGCAGCACCGGAAGGTCTGGGGTGCCACTCCCTTGCGGGTAGCGATCGTGGCGGAAGCTGTCTGCACCGAACTTGTCGCAAAGCGCAAAAAAGACGGCGCGTCCCGCTTCCGGGTTGATTGCGGAATCACTTGGGTTGCGTTGGTAGATCGGTTTGAAGTGTTCACGGCGCAGGATGCGCCGTGCGTGTAGGTGTCCGGGATGGCCGGAGTCGCGGTCGGCCAAACGCATGGCTGCCGTGACCTCGGTATCCGTCATCTTTAGGTGGTCGTCGGTCTCCGTGGAGAACATGTGGGCGGGGAGCCACTCTTTGAGGAAATCCTTGAGATGGATGTCGTAGATCCGGCGGACAGGGTGGCAGTAGACCTGGGAGAACATGAAGTATCTCGCGAGGAGGAGTGCCTCGGCGGACTGGAGCCCCCCCTCCTCGACACCCAGGGCGAGCCCATCACTCTGCTCCTCATCCTCCATGGGCGGCGAGGGGAGGATACGCATGGTGTCGATCAGGCGGTAGTGGTCGAACCGGCCATAGGCCACCCCTGCGTGGTGCGAATCCCTCAAGAGATAGTCCATGCGATCGACGCCGAGGGCGTCGCCGACAACGATCTCGGCGAGGATGGTCTCCCATGGAGAGAACCGCTCCTTCGGCAGCTCCTTGGGACCGAGGGCGAGCTTCACCACGTCTTCCGATTGGATCTTCCGCTTGTTCCAAATGCTCCGCAGCTCGTCGCTGCACACGAGGGCGGCCGTCAACTGTTCGTGGGTCCAGCCGTTGGGAAGCAACTCCTTCTCGGCCGCATGGGAGAACGGGAGGTGGCCAATGTCGTGGCACAGCGCAGCCATCCGCAAAGTGCTACGCCAGTATTCTCGGCGCTCCTGAAGCTCGCCCAGCTCGGAACGGAGAGTGTGGTTGAGGTTGTCGTCCCGCGTGACCACGTCAAACACGCGGGTCGCTAGCTCCATCACCCCGAGGGAGTGCTCGAAACGCCGGTGAGTGGCGCCGGGGTAGACGAGGTAGGTCAGGGCGAGCTGGTGAATGTGGCGCAGGCGCTGGAAGGCCCGCGAGTCCACCATCTCCCGCTCGGCCGACGTGAGGCGCACAAAGACGTGGATCGGATCCCGGATTTCGTGGAAGTGCTTGGCCATGACGGCTCGATCGTGGAAAGGGAGGGAGCCGGCGTACCGGGCAACCGTTCCTGGAAGCGTGGCGCAGGCGATGTTGGAAGCTCGATACGATACCGACGCAAGAAAGCTCATTCCAGGGCGGCACAAGCGTCGATGGCACCGTTGTCGCAACTCCGGGCACGTCAAACGGACAACGTCCTGGAGACGGGTGTGGAACCGAACCGCTGGGCTGTGCATGATCCAGCGTGTCACGCGGTCGTTCAGACCGAGCGGCGGATAGCCAGGCGGCGCAGCCCGAGGCCGCCGCCCCATACGCCGGTCGCCCATCGCATCGTCAACAGGAGCAGCGATCGTGGAAGCCAATCTGCCAACCGGGATGGAGCTGCGGGCGATCGAGGTGGCGACGCCGGACGGGGTGATTCGCGGCAAGGTAGCGGTGACCACCGGGCCGATGCGCCTGAGCGGGCTGGTGCGCATCGCCTACGAGGTGACCAACGCCCTGGTGGCGCGCGCCGTGCAGAGCGAGGAGGCGGCCGGACGCCGCATCTCGTGCCGTGCCGGCTGCGGGGCGTGCTGCCGGCACATGGTGCCCGTGTCGCCGCCCGAGGCGTTCGCGATCGCCGACATCCTCGACCACGTCACCCCCGCGCGGCGGCGGGTCGTGGTGCAGCGCTTCGCGCGGATCGTGGAGACCCTGCGGGCCCAGGCGATGATCGACGAGCTGCTGGCGCCGCGGATCAGCGGCGAGGCGTCCCTGCCGATCGCGCGGCGCTACTTCGCCCTCGGGATGGCGTGCCCGTTCCTGGAGGACGAGTCGTGCAGCATCCACGGCGACCGGCCGGTGGTGTGCCGCGACTTCAACGTCACCTCCCCCGCCGAGTGGTGCCGCGCCCCGTACGAGCACGACATCGCCAAGGTAGAGCTGCCCGTGCCCCTAGCGGCGCCGCTTGCGCGCCTCACCGCGGCGATGGCCGGGATCGAGCCGTGTCTCATCCCACTCACCCTGGTGCCGCATTGGGTGGCGCGCCACGACCCCCTGCGCCGGCGCGAGTGGCCGGGGCCAGAGCTCTTCGACCGCTTCCTGCGCGAGATCGGCACCCCGCAATCCTATTGCGGGGGCGGCGAGGGGAACAGGGCGTAGGGCGGCGCCGGCTCCTGATCCGGGGGGACGTAGGCCGGCGCGACCTTGCCGCCGGAACCGAGACGGCGCACATAGCGGTAGATCGCGCGCAGGTCCTCGTCCCGCATATCGTTCAGGGTGTACCACGGCATCGGCGGCCGCGCCTTGAGATTCTTCGCCGTCACCAGCCACTCCTCCTCGGTGAGGTCGGCGAAGTACAGGCGCAGGTTGGCGGCATAGGTCGTGCCCCACGGCCCCCGCCAGCCGAAGCTGTCCCCGGTGAGCCACAGCTCCTCCGGCACCTTGCCTTCGCTCAATAGGTAACCGGGGGTGTGGCAGTCGTTACAGCCGGCGATCTTGCTCAGGTAGCGGCCGCGCTCGACCATGTCCTGCTCGCCGGTGCCCGCGAACGCCGCTTGCCCGGCGACGACCAACGCCAGTGATCCCACAACGACCGCAATCCGCCGACCTCGTCTGCTCACGGAGGACTCCTCGACCTGCGATGGTTGCATACCGCTGCACGGCCTCGACGCGGCCGCCGGCGGCGCGAGACTATGCGCCTGCGCCGTGAGTCAGTCCAGAGGGATGCGGCCATGGTTTTCCGCCAGCCACCCGGCAAAGGTCTGTAGGTCGGGGTTGAGGCTCCGGGCCACCGCGGGATCGCGGGCGCCACAGAAGACCTCCTGGAAGTCGCGCTTGAACTGGAACATGTTGGCGAGATCCTCGGCGCCGGGAAACCCGAAGCCGCGGTACACCTCGGGTGGCACGGCGTGGTACGCGACCTCTTGCCCCAGGGCCTGGGTGAGGGCCGCGGCCATCTGGGCCCCGGTGGGGTGCTCGCCGGCCACACCGATGGTCTTGCCGACCCACTCGCGGCCCTTCTTGAAGACGCCGTAGGCGCACTTGCCGATGTCCTCGGTGGCGATCCCCGGCAGCTTCTTGTCGCCCATGGGCAGGGTGATCGCCAGTTTCCCGTCCGGGCCACGCTTGGGGCCCATGCCGAAGTAGATCAGGTTCTCCCAGTAGAACGACGCGAGGAAGAAGGTGGTCGGCACGCCGAGGTCGGTGAAGACGTGGTTCGCCTCCCCCTTGGCGTCGAAGTGCGGCACCTTGTACTTGCCCATCAGGGTGGGCATGCGGTCATCGCTGAGCGGCACCCACTGGCGCGTGTCCTCCAGGGTCGACCAAATGACGTGCTTGAGCCCGGTGTGCTGCGCCGTTCGTGCCAGGGCCGTCGCCTCGGCCAGTTCCTTCTCCGGCGACATGTGGGCCCAGTAGAAGGTCACGCAGTAGGCGCCATAGGCCCCGGCGAACGCCCGCTTCAGGCTCGCCTCGTCGTCGACGTCGGCGGCGACCACCTCGGCACCCAGCCGTGCCAGCTCCTGCGCCTTGTCCGAGGTCACGTCGCGCGTGATGGCGCGCGCCGCGAAACCGCCGCCCTGGTCGGCCAGGATCGCGCGCACCAAGCCGCCGCCCTGGGCACCGGTCGCCCCCACCACTGCGATGATTTTCTTGCCGGCCATCTCCGCCTCCTGGAAAGAGCTACACATCCCTCGTGTGAGGCGCAAGGATAGCGCCGCGCCTGGTAACCGACACCCCATTGTCCGGGGATCGCCGACGCGTCGGGCCGGCAGGTGCGACCGGCTGAGCGGCGCCGCAGCCGGCTGGTGAAAACAGCGGGCTACACCTCGCCGGTGGTTGCGGCCGCGGCGGCGGGACCGCGGCGGAGGCGACCGACCGGGGCGAGGCGCTGCTCGATCGCCGTGGCGGTCTCCTCGATGGACATGGCGGTGACGTCGATCACCGGCCAGTTGTTGCCATGGGTGTGGAGGAGGTCACGCACGTATTGCTGCTCCAGGCGGATCGCATTGAGGTCCGCGTAACTCTTGGCGCTGCTGGAGGTCACGCTGGTGCGCGACTCGCGCAGCCGCGCCAGGGCCGCCGCATTGCGGGTGAGGACCACGATCCGCGCCGGATCGATCGCGCGCAGCTCCTCGGGGAAGGGCAGGCCGTGGGCGAGCGGGACATTGGCGACCCACCAGCCGCGGGTCGCGAGGTAGATGGCCGTCGGCGTCTTGCCCGCCCGCGAGACGCCGAGGAGGACGATGTCGGCCTGGGAGTCCTCCTCCAGGCGGCGCCCGTCGTCGTGACGCACGGTGAAGTTGATCGCGTCGCTGGAGACGTAGAACTGCTCGTCGTAGTGGCGGCGCGAACGCGGCGTACCCAGGGGACGGCGGTGCACCACCCGGCCGAGGAGCGCCACGATCGGGCTCATGAGATCGACCATGGCCACGCCCGCCTCGTGGGCGCGTTCTTGCAGATACTCTGCCAGGCCGCTCTCGACGACGGTGCACACCATGACCGCCTCCATGTCCCGGGCCTGCTCGAGGATCCGGTCGATCAGCGGGCGGGAGAGCACCCGCGGGAAGCGGTGCAGAACGACGTGGGTGGTCTGGAACTGGTAAAGGGCGGCGTCGATCACCCGCTCGGCGGTCCGGCCGGTGGCGTCGGAGACGATGAAGACGTGGAGCTCCGGCCCGCTGTCGCCGTCGGAGACCTCACGCAGGGGGCACGAGGAGTCGGGCGGGAGGATCTCTTCCATGGGGTTGCCGTTGACGGGGAAAAGTGGCCGCTCCTACGCTCGCGCGCGGCACTCCACGGAGAGCGGGGAGGACACGAACGGCGATGTTACTGGAAATCGACGACCTTCACATCGCCTTCACCGGCCGCTCGGGTGCGGTACCGGCGGTGCGCGGGGTGAGCCTGACCATCGATCGCGGCGAGGTGGTGGGGCTGGTGGGGGAGTCGGGGTGCGGCAAGAGCGTCACCGCCCTCGCCCTGCTGCGCCTGCTGCCCACGCCGCCGGCACAGATCCGGGCGGGGCGCATCACCTTCGCCGGCCAGGACCTCCTCACCCTCCCGGAGCGCGAGATCCGCCGCGTGCGCGGCCACCGGATCGCGATGATCTTTCAGGAGCCGATGACGGCGCTCAACCCGGTGTTCACCATCGGCCACCAGATCGGCGAGTCGCTGCAGATCCACCTCGGCCTCGGCCGCGCGGAGCGCCGGCGGCGCGCGGCCGAGCTGCTCGCCCAGGTCGGGATCGCCGACCCGGAGCGACGCCTGGAGGACTACCCGCACCAGCTCTCCGGCGGCCAGCGCCAGCGCGTGATGATCGCCATGGCCCTGGCCTGCGACCCCGACCTGCTGATCGCCGACGAGCCCACCACCGCGCTGGACGTGACCATCCAGGCGCAGATCCTGGCGCTGCTCAACCGCCTGCAACAGGAGCGCGGCCTGGCGGTGCTGCTCATCACCCACGACATGGGGGTGGTGGCCCAGACCGCAGACCGGGTGGCGGTGATGTACGCCGGCCAGATCGTCGAACAGGCGACCACCGTCGACCTGTTCGCCGAGCCGCGCCACCCTTACACCCACGGGCTCCTGGCCTCGATCCCGCGACCGGGCGTGGCGCGGCTCACGCCGATCCCCGGCCAGCTCCCGCCCCTCACCGCCCTGCCCGCCGGCTGCACCTTCGCGGACCGTTGCGCCTGGGCCCACGAGGCCTGTCGGGTGGCACCACCGCCGGTGCACGGCGACGCAGGCCACTGGCAACGGTGCGTGCTGGAGGGGACCGCCCTTCCCCAGACATCGGCCCGCTAGGTCGCGGCCGATCGGGCGTCGCGGGATGGTCGGTGGCCCCGTCCGCGGGCCCGGAATGCCGCCGTCCGCGGACGCGTTTTGTGACTTGATTGTTCCCACGGCTCGCCCTATCGTCCGCGCCCTTTGAATGGCGGCCTGTGCCCCACCCTTCGCGAGCGCAAGGCCCCGTGGAGATCCTGATGCGGCCTCATCCCTCCCCTTCCACAGCATGCCGCCGCCAACGACGTGGTTCCTCTGGCCCCGTGGGCCTTGGTCAGATCGCGGGTGGTCCCGCCGGGTGTAAACCCGTTTTCGTCAACTGCCGGGCCGTGCTCGGCTAACGGGAGGGTTTATGCGTTGCAAAAGGGCAAACATCTCCTCATCGACTGTCGTAATGTCCCCCGGGCGGTCTGCCTCGATGACGGGCGCATGCTCCGGGCCATGGCCCATGCGGCCCAACGCGCTGGTGCCACCGTCATCTCTCAGGTCCGATACCAGTTTGGCCACAACTCACCGCCCGGCTTCACCGCGGTGATCGTGCTCGACGAGAGCCACTGTTCGGCCCACACCTACGCCGACCTGGGGCTGATCGCGCTCGACGTCTTCACCTGCGGCAACACCGATCCGCGTGACGTCCTCGCCTACATCCGCGCGGAGATCGATCTCGGCGAGGTGGCGATCCGTGAGGTGGCGCGGTTCCCGTTGACGCCCGCCGCCGAGGGCTACACCCCGGTGCCGTCGCCCGTGGCCCAGGGGGATCTCGCGCCGCGATGGCAGGAGACCGTGTCGCTGTCGTGAGCGGGCGCTCGCTCCACGACGGCCGGGACGACGGGCTGGTCCCCCTGGAGAGCCTGGCGCTGCAGCAGGTCGACTCGTTCGCCGGCCTGCTGCGCGCCATGGGGCGGACCGCCTTCGGCGGGCGCCAGCTCGGCGAGGCCCTGGAGATCTGCCTCGCCATGGCGCGCGACCCGGAGTGTCGGATCATCCTGACCATCTCCGGCGCCATGACCGTGGCCAAGCAGGGCCGCGTGGTGTGCGACATGATCGACCGCGGGCTGGTCGATGCCGTGATCGCCACCGGCGCGCTCATCGCCCACGGCCTCACCGAGTCGATCGGCCTCACCCACTACCGCTACGACCCGGCCAAGTCGGACAGCGACCTCTTCGACCTCGGCTACAACCGGATCTACGACACCCTGGAGATGGAGTCCAACCTCAACGACGTGGAGCGGCTGGTCTCCGCGGTGTTGCGCGAGGTGGAGCCGGAGGGGGGAATGTGGTCGTCCGCGCGCCTGTGCCGCGCCCTGGGGGCGAAGCTCAGTGAGCTGGACCATGGCCCGGGTATCCTGCGCAGCGCGTTCGAGCGCGACGTGCCGGTGTTCATCCCCGCCTTCACCGACAGCGAGATGGGGCTCGATGTCTCCACGTGGGCCATGGGCACGGCCCTGCGCGCGGCGGGGCGTGATCCAGCGCGGCTCACCGACGCCGGCGAGGTGCTCCAGGCGGTGCCGCCGTTCAGCCCGTTCCTCGACCTGCAGGAGTACGCACGCCTCGCCTGCGCCGCACCACGCCTCGGGATCCTCACCATCGGCGGCGGCGTGCCGCGCAACTGGGCCCAGCAGGTCGGCCCTTACATCGACATCACCAACCATCGCCTCGGCTGCCACCTGAAGCCGCCGCGCTTCCAGTACGGGGTGCGCATCTGCCCCGAGCCGGTCCATTGGGGTGGCCTGTCCGGCTGCACCTACTCGGAGGGGGTGAGCTGGGGCAAGTTCGTGCCGCCCGCCGAGGGGGGGCGCTATGCCGAGGTGTACGCCGACGCCACCGTGGTCTGGCCCCTGTTGATGAAGGCGGTCTTCGAGGAGCTCGGCCCGACGCCGTGACGACCGCCCCGTTCCTCGACCTGCCGGCGGCGGCCGGTCGACTACCTGCGCTGCCTCCTCCACGATAATCCCCAGGCCCGCCTGATTGGCGGCGACATGGTGGAGACCACGCCCATGCCGTACAGCCAGGTCAACGAGTTCGTCGCCGCGCGCCCCCACGATCTGCGGGCGAACTCGCGCGGTCAGCCCTCGCCCGCGGGCCGGCGTAGACGGCGCAGGTCGAAGATCCCCTCGGCGACCCCGGCGACCACCAGGAGGGGGTAGACCTGAACGCTGAGGATGAGGATGCCGTAGAGCAGCGTGCGCAGCAGCATCGGCACCCGCACCCGGGCCAGGAAGTGGGCGAGCAGGCCGAAGCCCTGCAGCAGATAGAGGAAGGCGAGGAGGAGCACGCCGTTGATCGCGCCCACCTGCACCGGCCCGCCGCCGAGGACGAAGGCCACACCGCACAGGAGCAACAGCCAGTGGAGATGGCTGGGGAGTCGCCAGCCCCGCGGGAAGAGGTAGAGGGCGCGTCCCGGCTGCATGGTCACCAGCACCGGCTGGAGGAACTGGAGGTTGATCAGGTTCACCACGGCGAGGTTGATGAACAGGAGGACCGGGTAGGTCTGCCGCACGACCCGCCGTAGGCTCTCGATGAGCTGGCTCAGGGCGGCCTGAGACTCCGGCGCCAGGGCCTCCTCCCGGGCGCGAGCGAGGAACAGCTCGGTGCTCTGATTGAAGTTCGCCATGACCCAGTCGCCGGGCGAGCTCCCGCCGACCCACCAGGCCCCGAGCGCCACCATCGCCAGTCCGGCGAGCTGCACGACGCTGGCCAGCCACAGGGCGGTAGGGAACGACACCCAGCCCCAGCCGAACGGCACCAGCACCCCGAGCCCGAGGACCAGGACCCCGAGCTCGGTCAGGAACTGGATCTCGGTCCGGTGGACGACCAGGACCCCGACCAGGAACAGGGCGAGGATCACCCCGAGGGCCCGCAGGTTGTACTGCAGGGCGATGAGGGTCAGCAGCAGGGGCAGAAAGATGCCGACGATCAGGCTCGTCCCTGCGAGGACGGATGCCGCGTAGATGACGACGGTGGTGCCCACCAGCCAGAAGCCGGAGAGCCCTTTGCGTGGGCCGTCAGGGGGAGGGGACATGGGTCCCGATCCGGTGCGGTTGGATCACGAAAGCGCCGGCGCCTGTCAGCGGGCCCGGGCGAGGCCGCATGGCCGATTTCGCGCCCGCGCGGAGGCGGCGCGCGTGGGCCGCGCGGGGCGCCGCCTTCCCCCGCCGGAGATCACCGGCGCCACCGACTACGAGGTCGTGAACGGCAGCAGGGCGATGTTGCGCGCGCGTTTGACGGCGACGTCGAGCATCCGATGGTGGCGGGCACAGGTGCCCGAGACCCGGCTGGAGATGATCCGCCCGCGCTCCGTCACGAAGTTGCGCAGGGTCTTCACATCCTTGTAGTCGATCTCCGTCGCCTTGGTTTCACAGAAGCGGCAGACCTTTTTCCGCAGAGCACGCTTGTACATGGGAACCCCGGAGCCAACGGTTATTTCTCATCCATGCGGATGGTCATGAACTTGATGATCGACTCGGTGTAGCGGTAGTTGCGCTCCAACTCGCCGAGCAGGGCGCCCTCGCCGCGGAACTGGAGGAGGTGGTAGCGACCCTTGCTATGGTGGTCCACGTCGTAGGCCAGGGGCTTGACCCCCCAGTCCTCTTCCTTGACCACGTCACCGCCGTGGCCGGTCAGGACGCCCTTGATGGCATCCGCCACGCCCGCGGCCTGCTCCTCGGAGAGGTCGGGACGGGTAATGAAGATGGTCTCGTACAGCCGCATGACGACCCCTTTCGGACAGGCGGCCCCGCCACGGGGCGGAGCAAGGAGCAAATTGGGAGGCGGAGGATAGAGGCGGGCTCCGCGGCGCGCAAGCGTGGATTCGGGTTCGTCACACCCCGCGCGATAGAGTTACCGGGTGCATCCCTCGCGAAACCTTTTCTGGCGCGCGTCATTCCTCTCCCTGGGGATTCACGCCCTCGCCTTCGCCCTCCTCGTCGAGACGCCGGTCCTGCCACGCCTCCGCAGCGATCCCGGCGGTGCCGTGCAGGTCCGTCTGCTCTCCGCCCCGGTCACCCCTCCGGCACCGGCGGCGACACCGCCGGAGGCCCGCCAACAGCCACCAACGCCGGTGGTGAGCCCCCCGTCACCACCACCGCCGGTCGTCATGCCGCCAGCGCCGAAACCGAAACCGCGGCCAGTGGTGGCGCAGAAGCCGCTACCGCAGCCACCCGATCCACCGCCGCCACCGCCGGTCGTACAGGAGGTCACACCCGCGCCCCCCGCACAGCCCGCCGCTCCCTCGGCGGCCCCGGCCGCTTCGGCACCGGCCCCAGTAACGGGTTCGCCGCCGCCTTCCGCGGCCAGCGGCGACCTCTCCACCGCCACCCCGCACCTCGGCCCCGCCGGGCCGGGCACCGACACCATCGGCGAGCTGATCCGCCACCTGGAGGCGCACCGCCGTTACCCGGCCCAGGCCCGGCGCCGCGGCATCGAAGGGACCGTGGGCCTCGCCTTCTGCGTCGCTGCCGAAGGCGACCTGCTGAGCGCGGAGGTCCGCCAGCCCTCGGGCTCGCGGCTCCTCGACCGCGCGGCCCTGCGCACCCTGGAGCGCGCCTTTCCCCTCCCCCCCCACCTCGCCCGGCGGCTGGCCGGTGAGGAGCTGACCCTCAACCTCGCCTTCCGCCTGGTGGACCCGTGAGCTGGAACCGAAGGTTCTCACCACGAAGGGCACGAAGATCACGAAGGAACAGCGCGATCACTTCTTCGTGTCCTTCGTGCCCTTCGTGGTTATAAAGACCGGAGCGGATGTATCGACCCTCTGGATCGCCCTGCGCAACGGCGATCAGCAGGTTCCCCCATGGCCGTCTACGGACTGACCGGCGGCATCGCCACCGGCAAGAGCTTCGTCGCCCGCTGCCTCGCCCTGCACGGGGCGGTGGTGGTGAGCGCGGACGACTGGGCGCGCCAGGCAGCGGCACAGGGTAGCGCCGGGCTGCGGGCCGTGGTGGAGCGATTCGGGCAGGGCTGCCTCACCCCAGCAGGGGACCTCGATCGGGCCGCCCTCGCCGCTCGCGTGTTCGCGGACGCGGACGAGCGCCGCGCCCTGGAGGCGATCCTCCACCCGCGGATCTACGAGATCGGACGGGCCGCCATCGCCGCGGCCGTCGCGGCGGCGTCCGGCGGCCCGGTGATCGCCGAGATCCCCCTGCTCTTCGAGACCGGCCGCGACTGGTCCCTGGACGGGGCCATCCTGGTCTACGCGCCGGCCGCCGTGCAGATCGCGCGCATCATGGCCCGCGACCAACTCACCGAGGCCGAGGCCCGGAGCCGCCTCGCCGCCCAACTCCCCATCGACGACAAGCGCGTCCTCGCCGACTACGTCATCGACAACGGCGGCGACCGCCGCGCCACCGAGCGCCAGGTGCGGGAGCTCTACCCCCGCCTGTGAGACTGCGACCTAAAGGGGTTTTCACCACAGAGGCACACACGGGCTGCGATACAGCCACCGTAGGGTGCGCCAAGCGCAGCGGGGCGCACCACCCCGCCGATATTGTAGCGGAAGCGGTGCGCCTCGTTCCTCTCGGCACACCCTACGACCCTTCCAACCACGAAGGTCACGAAGAATCTCCTTGGACCGTTCCCCTTCGTGCTCTTCGTGTCCTTCGTGGTTAAAAAGATCGACCGCCCCACCTCCGGAGCGATCTGAGCAGAGTCGGTTGTCTCGCCGACCCGCTGTGTCCTCTCTACCTCTGTGGTGAAGAACAATGGCTCGGCTGTCACCCCGCCCACGGCGCGCTCACGCGCAGGGCGTCGCGGGTGGTGACCCAGCCCACCAGGCGATCGCCGAGGCGCACCCGCAGCCAGTCGCCCTGGGTGGCGAGGGCCGTGGTGGGGGCACCGGCGTGGAGGGTGAAGACGGCGGGGAAGCTCTCCCCCGGCCCGGCGTGGACGGCTACCTCTTCCGCCACCACGACGGCCAGGGGGAAGGCGCGGTACTGGCGGTAGCCGAGGCTGAGCAGGGCGCCGGCGGCAACGCTCGCGCAGAGGAGGACGATCGTCGCGAGTAGGGGGCCGTCGCGCCGGCCACTCGGACGGCGCAGGGTGACCAGGAGGGCGATGGCCAGGCCCCACCACACGGCCAGGGCCACCCCGGCGAGGAGGTTCAGGTGGGTGGTGAGCCACGACAGGCGCGGCAGGTCGCCCTCCGCCACCTCGTCGACCGCGGCCAGGCGCGCGGTCTCCAGGTTGGCCGCGGCGTCCCCCAGGCGGGGATCGAGGTAGAGGGCGCGGCTCCAGTGGTAGATCGCCTCGCCGAGGCGGCCGTCCTGGTAGGCGGCACACCCGGCGTTGTAGTGCAGCGGCGCGTTCTCCCCCTCCCCCAAGAGGACGCGATACCCCTGGATGGCATGGGCATAGTCCTCGGCAGCGTATGCCTGGCGCGCCACGGTGAGGGCATCGGCCGCGGCGAACCGCGGCGCGGCCGCGCCGAGGAGCCCGGCGGCCAGGAGGAGGACGGCCGCCGCGGCGCCGGTGGCGGTCCGACCGCTCCCGAGGCGCTCCACCGCGCGGCGGGCGCGGTCGGCAAGGGCGGCGCCGTCCCCGCCACCCGGGGTGAACGCCACCTGGTCGCAGCCGTCGAGGACGGCGAGGAGCTCCTCCACCACCGCCCGGTCGTGGCCGTTCGCCGCCAGGGCGGCGGCCAGCTCGCCGCGCCGCAGGCCGCGGGCCTGGCGGCCGACCAGTGCGGAGCAAAGCGTCTCCACGGCGCGGCTCACCGCCTCCGGACCGGTCCCGTGGCCGAGGGCGGCGATCGCCTCCCGGTAGGCTCGGCGCCGGCGGCCGGCGAGGCTCTCCCGGCCCGCCAGCCTCAGGGCGACCACGATCGCGCCCCATAGCAGGTAGGCGGCCGGCGGCAGGGCGACGCCGGCCCAGAAGGCGGGCCGCTCCGGCCACGGCAACGCGGCCGGGGCGCGCAGGGCGTCGTCCGCCATGAGGTAGTGGATCTCCTTGCGCAGCAACTCCACGCCACGCCGGCCCACGGCAGCCACGCCGCCGCTGCCGCCACCCTCCCCTGGGGCGACAGCGAAGGTGAACGGGGCGGTGCTCAGGGTGAGGTAGCGGCGGTCACCCGGTTCGAAGTAGGAGAGCGCCAACGCCGGCAGGGTGAAGGAGCCGGCGCGGCGCGGCACGACCAGGTAGGTGTAGGTGCATTGCCCCCGACTGCCCTCGGCGGTAGGCGTAAGCTTGCACTCCTCCTGGGTGTCGAAGGCGCCGAGGCCGTCGGGGAGGAGAAGGGACGGCGCCGACAGGCCGCGGAAGTTGCCGGTCCCCTGCACGGTGAGGACCAGCTTGACCGGCTCACCGACCGTGGTCGTCTCGGGATCGATGGCCGCCGCGAGCTGAAACCGGCCGACCGCGCCCGCAAATCCCGGTGGCCTGCCCGCGTCGGGCAGCGGGCGCACGGTGAGGGTCACCGGGGCCGTCGCGATCCGCTTCACCGCAGCCCGACTGAGGAACAGGGCAAAGGAGTCGTTGCTGCGCGCCCTGCGCGGCGGCGTATAGGAGGCATCCATCACCACCGCCGGGATCGTGACCGTGCCCGGGGCGTTGGGCGTGATCAGCCGGGAGAGGAGCAGGGCGCGGTTGTACGGCACGCCGCCCCAGTCGGCGCGCTCGAGGCGCAGGTTGCGCGGCGAGGCGAGCTCGTCGACCCAGAAGCCGGGAAAGTCCGGCGGGCTGACGAAGTCGACGTCGCGCAGGTCCAGCCGCGTATAGAGGTAGAGCGACGCGGTGAGGGGCTCGCCCACCACCACCGACTCCTTGCTCAGGTCGAGGTACAGGAACACGGGCTCAGCCCCGGCCGCGTCGGGCACCGGACCGCTCGGCGCCGGGCGAGTCGGCGGCGCCGGCACCGCGGTGGCCGTGACCGCGATCGGCTCGGTGGCGAGGCGTTCGCCGCGGTAGTCGAGGGTGAGGGCGGGGATGGTCAGGTCACCGGCGCGGGTCGGCCGCAGGCGGTAGGTGACCGTGGCGGAGACGCTGGTCCGGCCGTTGATCCACTCCATGTTCTGGCTGCTGGCTCGGCCCGCCACATCGAAGCCATCACCGAAGTCGAACTCCAGGGAAGGGGTGCGCAACCCCCCTTGTTCGCTGCGCAGCTCCACGGTGAGCTGCAGCGACTCGCCGAGGGAGAGGCGGTCGCGATCGACGCGCGCGGTGAGCTGTGCCGCGTGGGCCGTGGTGGCGAGGCAGAGAAGGAGCAGGCCAGCGATACCGACCGCCCCCACCCCGGCCTGCACAGTCGATCCGCCCCACAGGGGCGTCGTTTTGCCCCCCTCCCCTTGTGGGAGGGGCAGGGGGGAGGGGGTGGTGGGCTGGTTCTCCCCACCCTCGTCGCGGCGCCGCCCCCCCACCCCGGCCCTCCCCCACGAGGGGGGAGGGAGTTTGACCCCGAGGGGGCGACCGCTGACCGCTAATCGCCAAGCGCTAATCGCTCGTCCCATCACCAATCCTGCTCCAATTGCCGCGGCGCCACCGGTACCAGGCGCGCCCGCACCTGCTGTTGCAGGGCCTCCTCCTGAGAAAGGAGGGCGTCGAGGAGCTGGTCCACCTGCTGAGGGTCCATCTGCCCCGCACCGGCGGGCTGGGCCTCGCCGCTCGGCGCCTCGCCATGCTGTTGGTCAGGCGGCTCGGCATCCTCCTGCTGGCCAGGCTGGTCGCGCGCATGGGGCTCGCTGCTGGCCTGCGCCTGGTCCTGCGGCCGGTCCGGCTCCTGGGACTCGCCGGGGGATTGATCCCCTTGTGGCGGCTGATCGTTTGCCTGTGGCTGGTCGTGTTGCGGTGGCTGTGGTTTCGGGTCCTCGGCGTCTTCCCCTTGCGGCTGATCCTGCGGCGGTTGGTCCTGTTGTGATTGATCCTGCTGTGGCTTCTCCTGTTCGGCGATGCGCCGCAGGGTGAGCTCCAGGTTGGCCTTGGCGTCCTGGTCCGCGGGGTTGGCGGCGAGGGCCGCGCGGTACGCCTTCGCCGCCGATTCATAGTTCTCCTCGGCGAAGTAGGTGTTGCCCACGTTGTACTCGATCGCCCCACGCAGCCCCTCGCCGCCGCCGGCGAGGGCGGCGAGAAAGGCCTCGCGGGCGGCACCGGGGTCGCCGGCGGCGGCTCGGGCGAGGCCGGTGTCGAAGAGGATCTCCGGCGAGCCCGGGGCGCGCTCGAGGGCGTGGCCGTACGCCTCGAGGGCGGCCTTGGCGTCACCCCTCTCCAGGGCACGATTGCCCTCCCGCACCAGCCCGCCGGTGGTGGTGAAGGCGAGGAGGAGAGGAGCCAGGACACAGACGCCCAACCTCCTTTTACCGCAGAGGACGCAGAGGGTCTTCGCAGAGGACGCAGAGGTTCGCATCGCAGCTCCCTGCGACCTCCGCGCAATCGCCGCATCCTCTGCGGTAGGCCAAGCGGGATCGACGATGCGGCGCGACGACCACCTCATGCCACCACCTCCGTGTGCCTCCGCCCGACGGGCCATGCGGCGTCGATGGCGAGCAGGCAGAGGGCCGGGGCGAGGAACCACGCGTAGCGCTCCTGCCGGTGGATGGTGAGGGTGGCGCGCCCCTCGCCGCGGCTGAGCTTGCCAATGGCGGCCACCACCTCCTCCAGCTCCCCCTCCCCCGGGCGGGCGCGGTAGTAGGTGCCGCCGGTCGCCAGGGCAAGGCGGGCGAGCCCCTCCTCGTCCAGGCGGGTGAGGACCACCGCACCGCGCCGATCCTTCTTGTAGCCCTCCAGACGACCGGTGGCGTCGCGTAGCGGGATGGGCACGCCACCCGGCGAGCCGATGCCGATCGTGAAGACCCGCACCTCGGCCGCCTTGGCCGCGGCGATCGCCGGCTCCAACCCGTCGGCCTGACCCTCGCCGTCGGAGACGACGATCAACACCCGGTCTCCGCGCCGCTCCTCCCCGAAGCCACGAATCGCCGTGGTGACCGCCGCGGCCAGGTCGGTGCCCTGGGTCTTGAATATGGAGGTGTCCACCAGGTCGAGGAACATCTTGGCCGCGCCGTAGTCGATGGTGAGGGGGCATTGCAGGAAGGCGGTGCCGGCGAAGGCGACCAGGCCGAAGCGGTCGCCGTCGAGGCGCTCCAGCAGCCCCTGGATCGCGTGGCGGGCGCGGGCCAGACGGGTCGGCTTCAGGTCCTCGGCAAGCATCGAGGTGGAACAATCCAGGGCGACGATCAGATCCAGCCCGTGGTAGGTGACCTCCTGGACCTCCTCCCCCCACTGGGGCCGGGCGAGGGCGACGATCACCAGCCCCACGGCCACCCACAGGGAGAGGCCACGGAACTGGCGGCGCAACCCCAGGGCGTGGATGCCACCGGCCGCGGCGCGGCGCGGCTCGACCACGGCCCGCAACCGCCGCTCCCGCGCCTGGTGGGCGGCGAGGAAGCCGAGGGCGAGCACCGGCAGGAGGATGAGGCCGTAGAGGAGGGCGGGGTGGGCGAAGTGCATGGTTGGTTAGGGGCCGGGGGCCAGGGGCCGGGGGCCGGCGAGGCGGCGCAGGCTCATCGCCTCTGGGTGGCCGAATGGCAGGTCATGATCAATGCGCTCTGTTGTCGACAATTCTGGCCCCTGGCCCCTGGCCGCTGATCACGGTACCCCCGCCAGCGGCCCGGCCCTGAGGATCGTCTCTGCCAACAAGAGCGCCAACGCCGCCCCGGCCGCCCAGGGAAACAGCTCGCCGTAGCGGTGGTAGTGGTGGACCTCGACCTCGGTCTTCTCCAGGGCGTCGATGGTGGTGAAGATGCCCGCCAGGGCCTCGGGGTCGTCGGCGCGGAAGTAGCGTCCGCCGGTGGTGTCGGCGATCTCGCGCAGGCCCTCCTCGTCGATGTGGGTCTCTACCTGGCGGTAACGACGGCCGAACACGGCGTTGCCGACCGGGATGCGTGACACGCCCTCCCTGCCCACGCCGATGGTGTAGATGCGGATGCCGCGCGCCTTGGCCAGGTCCGCGGCAGTCTGCGGATCGATCGGGCCGGCGTTGTTCTCGCCATCGGTGAGCAGCACCAGGATGCGCGATTTGGCCTGCGAGTCGGTGAGGCGGTTGACGCCGTTGGCGATCGCCATGCCGATGGCGGTGCCGTCGTCGATCAGGCCGAAGCGCACCTGCTCGAGCAGGGCCTCGACCACCGGGTAGTCGAGGGTGAGGGGGCATTGGGTGTAGCTCGCGCCGGCGAAGACCACCAGGCCGATGCGGTCCGCCTGGCGGCCGCGGATGAAGTCCCCCATGACCCGCTTGGCCACCGCGAGGCGGTTGTCCGGCTGGAAGTCCTCGGCGAGCATCGATCCGGAGATGTCCAGGGCCAGGACGATGTCGATGCCCTCGCTGGTGACGCGCTCCGAGGTGGCGACCGTCTGGGGCCGGGCCAGGGCGACCACCACCGCCACCAGGCCCAGCAGGCGCAGGACGGGCAGGGCCCGCCGGGCCCGGCTGCGCCAGGTGGGGGGAAGGTCCGCCACGACCAGGGAGAGGCCGGCCAGCGGCACACCGCTGGAGCGCCGGCGCGACCCATGCCAGCCGGCCACCACGGCCACGAGGGCCGGGAGGGCGAGGAGGGAGAGGAGGGGGAGGGCGAAGCGCATGGTCAGGGGCCAGGGGCCAGGGGCCGGGGACCGGGGGCCGGGGACCGGGGGCCAGGGTTATGGAGAGGGAAGGAGGCACTGGCCCCTGGCCCCTGGCCCCCGGCCCCAAGCAGCGCGACAGCGCTGCATGCGCGCTCGATCTGCCCCTCCAGCTCCGCGCGGCCGGCCCAGCCGCGGGCGAATTTGACCTGGTCGGTGGCGGTGAGGAGCTCCAGCACAGTGGCGTGGAGCGGCCCATCGACCTCGGGCGTCGCCCGGAGCTTCGCGGTCATCTCGGCGGTGGTCGACTCGAGGGCGTTGAAGGCGAGGCGGGCCTCCAGGAAGTGGCGCACGATGGCCGACAGGCGAGTGGCCACGGGCTCGGCCGCGCCATTCTTCACCGCGTCGGAAGCGGCCAGAGTGGCGAGGGCGGTCAGGGCGGCCTGGTCGCACGGTACGGCGGGGACGGCAGGCACGGCCTTCTCGCGCCGTGGGCGGCGGCGCCAGGCGACGATACCGGCCACGGCCCCGGCGGCGAGGAGGGCGGCCAGCGCCACCACCAGCCCCCAGAAGCGCCCGTTCACCGGCAGGGTGACCGCCGGCTTCATGGCCCGCAGGGTCTCGTCGTCCGCGGCCAGCACCGGGGTGACCTCCACCGGGATCGGCAGGCTCGTCGCCTCCTGCGGCTGGTGGTCGCGGTCGAGGTAGGAGACGGCGATCGGGGCGATCTCCGTCTTGCCGAGCTCCCAGCGGGTGAGGGTCCAGGTGAGGGTCTCCACGACCCGCTCCCCGGTGGCCTCTTCCCGCGGAGCGAAGTTCACCAGCTCGAAGCCGGGAAACGGCAGGGTGTGACGCGGCAGGACCGGCTCGATCTCCTGATCGTGCGCCACCCGCAGGGTGAGGGTGACCGGCTCCCCGAGGGTGATCGCCGTGCGATCCACCTCGGCGGTGACTACCACCGGCGGCGTCTCCTCCACCACCGGCGCCTGCGCCTGCGCCTGCGCCTGCGCCACGACCGTACTCGCCGCGAGTAGGCCTACCAACACCACGGCCCACACGGCCCTGGCCCCTGGCCCCTGGCCCCTGGCTCCTGACCTCATCTCCGCGTCCCCCGGCGGTGGAAGTAGCCGCGCAGGGGCCGGACCAGGTCGCCCTCCAGGGGGATCTCCAGCGGCAGGCAGCGGGCGGTGCGGAACAGGCGTTCGAGCTGGCCGGCGTGGCGCAGGCGCGCGGCGTGGTAGGCGCGCTGGACCCGGGGATCACCCGTGTCGACCCATTGTTCCACGTCGTCCTCGCCGTCGCGCAGGCAGGCGAGGCCGGCGGCCGGCAAGGCCGCGACCAGGGGATCGGCCAGGCGGATCGGGATCAGCTCGTGGCGCCGGGCCGTGAGGCGCAGGGCGGCGTCGAAGCCACTGGTCAGAAAATCGGAGAGGAGGAAGACCACGGCGCGGCGGCGCTGCACCCGGTTGAGGTAGTTCAGGGCCGGGCCGATCGCCGTGCCGCGGCCGGCGGGGCGAAAGAACAGGAGGTCGCGGATCAGGCGCAGGGCGTGGTGGCTCCCCTTGCGCGGCGAGACATAGGCCTCGACCCGGTCGGTGAAGAACAGGGCGCCGACCTTGTCGTTGTTGCGGATCGCGGAGAAGGCGAGCAGGGCGCCGAGCTCCGCCTGGCGCTCGGCCACGGTGCGCGCCAGGGGGCCGCTGCGGGTGGAGGCGGAACCGTCGACCAGCAGGAGCACGGTCAGCTCGCGGGTCTCGACGAAGGTCTTGATGTACGGGTGGCCGGTGCGCGCGGTGACGTTCCAGTCGATGGTGCGCACGTCGTCGCCCGGCGTGTACTCGCGCACCTGGTCGAATTCCAGCCCCTGCCCCTTGAAGGTGGAGTGGTACTCGCCGGCCACCACCTGGTCCACCAGGCGGCGGGTCTTGATCTCGATGCGCCTGACCTGGCGCAGGATTTCCTGGGGGGTGACCGGGCTTTCGCCTCCCCCCCCGGACCCCTGGCCCCTGGCCCCTGGCCCCCGGCCCCTGATCACGGCACGGCAACCCCATCAAACAACCGCCCGACGATCTCCTCCGAGGAGAGCCCCTCGGCCTGGGCCTCGTAGGTGGGGAGGATGCGGTGGCGCAGGCAGTCGCGGCCGATCGCCTTGATGTCCTCGGGGATCACGTAGCCGCGGTGGTGGAGGAAGGCGTGGGCGCGGGCCGCGAGGTTGAGGTAGATGGAGGCGCGCGGCGAGGCCCCGTACTCGATCAGCCCGGCCAGGTCGTCGAGGCCCGCCGCCGCCGGGTCGCGGCTCGCCCCGACCAGGGCGAGGATGTAGTCGTTGATCTTGGGGTCGACGTACACCTCGCGCACCACCCGCCGCGCCGAGAGGATCTCCGCCAGGGTGACCACCGGCGACACCCAGTCGGTGCGATCCGCCACCACCAGCTCGATGATGCGCCGCTCCTCGTCCAAAGACGGGTAGTCGATCACCACCTTGAGCATGAAGCGATCGACCTGGGCCTCGGGCAGGGGGTAGGTGCCCTCCTGCTCGATCGGGTTCTGGGTGGCCAGGACCAGGAAGGGTTCCTCCAGGCGGTAGGTCTCCTCGCCGATGGTCACCTGGCGTTCCTGCATCGCCTCCAGCAGGGCCGACTGGACCTTGGCCGGGGCGCGGTTGATCTCGTCGGCGAGGACGATGTTGGCGAAGATCGGCCCCTTGCGCGGGGTGAACTCGCCGCTCTTGGGGTTGAAGATCAGGGTCCCGACCAGGTCGGCCGGCAGGAGGTCGGGGGTGAACTGGATGCGCTTGAAGCGCCCGCCCACCGCGTCGGCCAGGGCGTTGACCGTGCGTGTCTTGGCCAGTCCCGGCACCCCCTCCAGCAGGACGTGGCCGCCGCACAGCATGCCGATGAGCAGGGCGTCGACCATCGGCTCCTGGCCGATCACCACCCGCCCGATCTCGGCCCGCAGGCGGCCCAGGAAGCGACTCTCTTCGGCGATGCGTTCGGTAACGGCGGCGAGCTCGGCGTGCATCTTGAACCTCACAGTTACGCTTACTGGATTTGAGCCGCGTATGAATGCAAATGCGGCTTGCTGTTACGCGCCCGGTGGCGGCGGGGCGGGGCCGGCGGGTTTGGTCTTCTGCACGTAGTGCATCTGCAAGGTGTAGAGCAGGTCGTCGAGGGTCCGCTGCTCCTCCGGGGTGAGGTTGCCGGCGGTCTTGTCCTTGAGCACCCGCAGCAGGTCGATCGCCTGGCGGGCACCGCGCAGGTCTTCCGGCACCGGCCGGCTGGGATCGCCGAGGAGCCCCATCTGGGCGAGGGCCGAGGTGGCCAGGGTCTCGAAGAGGGTGATGATATCGACGCCGCCGTGGACGGATGGCTTCGGCGCGGCCTTCGCCTCCCGCTCCAGCTTCGCCTTATCCGCCTCGCGTTCCTTGCGCAGCTTCTCCTTCCCCTCCTCCTCGCGGCTCACCTCCTCCGCGTCGAGGTGCGATGTGCGCCGCTCCTTGAAGGTGAAGCCTGTGTCTTTTTCGGCCATGGGTCTGCTCCGGATGGGATGGCGATGCTCTGGGGAGGGGTGCCGAGAATAGCGAGGGGTTAGGGGTTAGGGGTTAGGGGTTAGGGGTTAGGGAAGGGCGGCCCTGCGGGCCGGAGAAGATGCCGATGATCGGTCGCCCACACGAAATGATCTGGCCGCGCCAGCGGCCATCCATCCCTAGCCCCTGACCCCTCCTCACGGTTTCACCCCGAAGAACAGGGTGTTGCCACTGCGTTTCACCAGGAACAGGGTGGCACGCTCGCTGTCGCGTTTCTTCAGGGCCTCACGGAGCTCACCCACGGTCGCGACCGCCTCGCGATTGACCTCCAGGATGAGGTCGCCGCGCCGGATCCCCGCCTCCCACGCGGGACCGCCCTGGTCGATGTCGGAGACCAGCAGGCCGTGCTGCTCGTCGAGATTCATGCTCTCGGCCAGCTCCGGCGTAATCTGCTGCAGGACCATGCCGAAGTCCGCGGAGACGTTCTCCTGGCGCCCTTCCCCGACGTCCTCCTCCAGCAGGCCGACCTCCATCTCCAGGGTCTTGCGCTTGCCGTTGCGCAGCACCTCGATCTCGACCTTCTTGCCCACCGGCGTGACCGCGACGATGCGCGGCAGCTCCTCCATCTTCGTCACCGGCTTGCCGTCGAACTGGACCACCACGTCGGAGCGCTTGATCCCCGCCTTGTCCGCCGGTGAGCCCTCCACCACATCGGCCACCAGGGCGCCTTCACGGTCCTTGAGCTCCAGGGACTCCTGCAGGTCGGAGGTGATCTCCTGGATGTAGACGCCGATCCAGCCGCGGGTCACCTTGCCGTGCTCCTTGAGCTGCGGCATCACCTCCTTGGCCATGTCCACCGGCACGGCGAAGCCGATGCCGGTGCCGCCGGAGATGATCGCGGTGTTGATCCCCACCACCTCGCCCTGGATGTTGAATAGCGGTCCGCCGGAGTTTCCCGGGTTGATGGACGCGTCGGTCTGGATGAAGTTGTCGTAGGGGCCGGCACCGATGACCCGCCCCTTGGCCGAGACGATGCCCGTGGTGACGGTGTGGGAGAGGCCGAAGGGGTTGCCGATCGCCACCACCCACTCCCCCACGGCGAGCTGGTCGGAGTCCCCGAGGGGCACGGCGAACAGCCGCTCGTGTGCGTCGATCTTGAGCAACGCCAGGTCGGTCTTGGGATCGCGGCCGATCACCTTGGCGTCGAACTCGTGCTCGTTGTTGAGCTTTACCACGACCTCCTCGGCGTTCTCCACCACGTGGTTGTTGGTAATGATGTAGCCCTCGCGGGAGACGATGAAGCCGGAACCCAGGCTCTTGCGCTTGAACTCGCGCGGCACGCCTCCTGGGCCACCCGGCCCCTCGAAGAAGCGGCGGAAGAAGTCGTCGAACGGGTCGTGCGGCGAACGCCCCTCGGGCCGGCGCATGCCGGGCACGGTGGGATGGCGCACGGTCTCGGTGGTGGAGATGTTGACCACCGCCGGGCGCAGCCTCTCCGCGAGCTTGGAGAAGGTGTTCCAGCGCACCGGCGAGTCCGGATCCGGGGCCGCCACGCTGCCGTTCTCCTCCCAAAACGGTTTGTCACGAGCGTCGGCGGCCGGCGCGCCGATCAGGGCGGTGAGACACAGGGTGAATAGCAAGAGGGTACGCAGCATCGTTGATTCCTTCGTGAAAAACGGGGGGCGAAGGGGCCTATGTAACGTGACAGCACGTCTACGACGAACGCCCACCACCCGAATCTGCCGGTGATCTCCGGCGTCAGCCGAACACCGGAGCTCCCAGGGTCATGGCGTCGGCGCCCATGATGGGCAGAAATCGCCGACCGTCAATGGGAGCGCCGATGCAGGGGCCGTGGATGCGCCCAAGCGGTGCACCGCCAATCCGGCCGCAGTGCACGACGTCCATCTAAGGACAGCAGGAACTAGAGGAAGGCAGGACGGGGGTGGAGAGCGATGGGGCCGCGGCGAGACGTCCTGCCTTCCTGCCGTTTTCCTGCATTCCTTAGATGGGTTGCCAACCGCCGCGTCGCTGGGGCGCCGCGAGCGCCCCTTGACAACCCACCGGAGCCGCGGGTATTCCGCCCCCTGCCGGGTCCCCACCCCTCGGTGAGCCCTCCGCGGGCACGCGCGACGGCATCCCACCGTGCGCGCCCGGCGACGTCACTACCGCGCAGCAGATGATCCACGTCGAGAACCTCCACAAGCGCTACGGCCCGATCGAGGCGGTGCGCGACGTCTCCTTCCACGTCGCCCCGGGCGAGATCCTCGGCTTCCTGGGGCCGAATGGCGCCGGCAAGACCACCACCCTGCGCATCATCACCGGCTTCCTGCCGGCGACCTCCGGGCGGGTAACCGTCGGGGGCGACGACATCTTCGACCATCCACGCGCGGTGAAGGAGCGAATCGGCTACCTGCCGGAGACCCCGCCCCTCTACCCCGAGTTGACGGTGTGCGAGCAGCTCCTGTTCGCCGCGCGGCTCAAGGGGGTGGCGCGGCGGGAGCGCAAGGCGGCAATCGAACGGGCGATCGAGAAGACCGGTCTCACCGAGGTCCGCCGCCGCCTGGTGGCCAATCTCTCCAAGGGCTACCGCCAGCGGGTCGGCCTCGCCCAGGCCCTGGTGAACACCCCGCCGGTGCTGGTCCTGGACGAGCCCACCGTCGGGCTGGACCCGAAGCAGATCATCGAGATCCGCCGGCTCATCCAGGCCCTGGCCGGCGAGCACACGGTGATCCTCTCCAGCCACATCCTGCCGGAGGTGCGCGCCACCTGCCAGCGGGTGGTGATCATCCACCAGGGGCGGGTGGTGGCGACCGACACCTTTGACACCCTCGCCGCCCGCCTGCGCGACACGGAGAAGCACCGCATCGAGGTGGCGCGGCCCGACGCGACCCTGCGGGGGCAGCTCGCCCGCCTCCCGGGCGTGGTGGCGGTCGGCGACGCCGACGGCGGCGCCCTCCTGGTGGAGACGACGCTGGACGGCGACTGTCGCGAGGCCGTGGCCAAGACCGTGGTGGACGGCGGCTTCGGGCTGCTCGCCTTCGAGCCCCAGCGCATCTCCCTGGAGGAGGTCTTCGTCCAGCTCACCACCGAGGAGCCGGTGGCGGCCGAGCCGGCGACCGCGGAGGTGGCGGCATGACCGGCCTCGCCGCGATCCTGCGGCGCGAGCTGCGCGCGTATCTGATCAGCCCGGTGGCGTACATCCTGTGCGCCGTCTTCCTGCTCCTGGCGGGTTACTTCTACTTCGACATCGTCACCTACTACGCGGCCCAGTCCCTGCGCGCCTCCCAGTTTCCCGGCGCCGTGGAGCAATTCACCGCGCACCAGGGGATCATGGTGCCACTGTTCTCCAACGTGGCGGTGATCCTGCTACTCATCCTGCCGCTGCTCACCATGCGGCTGCTGGCGGAGGAGCGCTTGCGCGGGACCTATGAGCTGCTCTACACCGCGCCGATCCACCTCACCGCCATCGTCCTGGGCAAGTTCCTCGCCGCCCTCACCCTCTACACCCTGCTCCTCGCCATCAGCCTGGCGTGGCCCGCCTATACCGCCACCCTCATCCCCCTGGACTGGGGACCCGTGGCGGCCGGCTACCTGGGGCTGTGGCTGATGGGGGCGGTGTTCATCGCCGTGGGGCTGTTCGCCTCGTCCCTCACCCAGCACCAGATGGTGGCGGCCCTGGTGGGGTTCGGGGTGTTGCTGCTCTCTTGGGTGATCGGCTGGGCTGGCCACAACCTGGAAGGCAACGCCGCCGACGTGCTGCGTTACCTGTCGCTCTTGGACCACCTGGACAACTTCCTTCAGGGCGTGATCGATAGTCGCGACTGCGTCTACTTCGCCAGCTTCACCGCCCTCGCCCTGCTCGCCACCCAGCGCCTGCTGGACTCCCAGAGGTGGCGCTCGTGAGCTGGCGGCGCACCCTGCAATACGGCGGCTCCTCCGCCCTCCTGGTCACCTTGCTGGTCGGGGTGCTGGTGTTCGCCAACCTCATCTCCAGCAACCACTACCGGCGGGTGGACACCACCGCCGCAGGGCTCTACACGCTCGCGCCGCAGACCGTGAAGCTGCTCACCGAGCTCAGCGAGCCGGTGCAGGCGATCGCGTTCTTCGAGCCCGACACCCCGGCGCAGCACCAAGCCACGCAGCTCTTCGAACAATGCCGCGCGGTGCGCCGCGATTTCGAGTACCGGTTCGTCGACCCGGACAAGCATCCGCTGGAGGCGCAACAGCGCAATATCACCCAGTACAACACCACCCTCCTCACCCAGGGGGAGCGGGAGGTACGGCTCACTGGTCTCACGGAGACGGACCTCACCTCGGGGCTGATCCGGGTCACCCGCGACAAGCGGCGGCAGATCCGCTTCACCACCGGCCATGGCGAACGTCCCCTGCACGGCTTCGACCGCGACGGCCTCGACACCGCGGCCCGTGCCCTGCAGGGGCAGGGGTTCGAGACCTCGGAGCTGCTCCTCCTGGAGGCGGGCCGCGTGCCAGCCGAGACCGACGTGCTGGTCGTGGCCGGACCGAAGAAGCCCCTGCTCCCCGAGGAGGTCGCGGCGGTGACCAACTACCTGCAGGCCGGGGGCCACGTGGTGCTCCTCGCCGATCCGGACAGCGACACCGACTTCGCACCGCTCCTCGACCCGTGGGGGATCGAGACCCCGCAGCAGCTCATCATCGATCCCACCTCGCGCATGTTCGGCGGTGATTTCACCGTCCCCCTGGTGAGCGAGTACCCACCCCACGAGATGACGGAAGGGTTCAACCTGGCCTGCTTCTTCCCGGTCGCCCGCCCGATCGTGGAGGAAGGGCGCGACGACGTGAGCCACACGGTGATCGCCCGCACCGGGCCGGATGCGTGGGGGGAGAGCCACATCCAGGCCCCGGACGTGAAATTCGACGAGGGCGACCTGAAGGGGCCGGTGGCGGTGATGGTGCTGGCGGAGCGCGAACCGGCTTCGGCCGACACGGATCGCACGGAGAAGGGCGCCAGCCCCGCGGCGCCCAGCCAGGACACCGGCCACCGCGGTCGCCTCCTCGTCGCCGGTGACGCGGACTTTCCCACCAACCAGTGGTACGGCTTCTCCGGCAACGGTGACCTGTTTCTCAACGCGGTGAGCTGGCTGGCCAAGGAGGAGGGTCTGGTCTCGATCCGCCCGAAGGAGAACACCCCACAGACCCTCGCCCTCACCCCGCTCCAGGGGGCGACCCTGTTCTACGGCTTCGTCGCCGGCCTGCCGCTGCTCGCCCTGTCTGCCAGCTTCGGCGTGTGGCGCTGGCGGCGGGCGTTGTAGGGCAGGGGTCAGAGATCAGGGGCCAGGGGTCAGGGATGACGGCAGAAGGTACGCGCGATACCCGACAGCAACGGCCCGGTTACACCCCCGGCCCCTGGCCCCCGGCCCCCGGCCCCTGACGATGAACCGCCTGGTCTCCCTGTTCATCGCGGCGATCGTCCTGGCCGCCCTCGCCGCCTTCTACTTCCAGGTGGATCGACCGGCCCAGGAGCGCAAGGCCGAGGAGAAAGAGCGGGGGGAGGTGTTCGTCGACCTGCCGCGGGACCGGGTCGACACGATCGAGATCACCCGCGGCGACGACACCCTGCGCCTGGAGCGCGACGACCAGCAGCGGTGGTGGCTGCGCACCCCGGAGGTGGCGCCGGCACGCCCGGAGGCAGTGGAGGACCTGCTCGACGAGGCCACCACCACCGAGGTGCTGCGGCGCCTGACCGTCCCCGCGGCGGAGCGCGCCGAGCTCGGCCTAGACGCGCCGGTCGCCCGTCTCCACCTGGTAGGAGCGGGGATCGATGTGGAGCTGCGGGTCGGCCGCGACGACCCCATGCTCCAGGGCCGCTACTACCTGGGGCGGAGCGACGGCGATGAGGTGATCGTCACCGCCTCCCCCCTGCGCCAGACCCTGCAAGAGCCGATCGAAGAGCTCCGCCGGCGGCGGCTCTTCGAGGTGCCACGCTGGCGCATCGTGGCCGTGGAGCAGGTCGACGGGGAACGCCGCCTCCGGCTCCGCCAGGGGGCGGACGGAGGCTGGCAGATCGAGGAGCCCGAGCTCGGGCGGGCCGATCGCGACCAGGTCGGGAAGTGGCTCGACGCCCTGGAGCAGGCCGAGGCCCCGAGCCTCACCCCCCTCGCCGGCGACGGCCCGCCGGCAACGATCCCGGGGCCGTGGGCGCGTCTGCGTCTGATCACCGAGGACGAGCAAGCCTCCGTCACCCTCGTCATCGCCCGGCCCGCCGAGGGAGACGCCGCCGCCTATCAGGAGGGTCTGGCCTTCTTCGGCACCCTGCCGGCAGGGTCGGCCACCGCGCTCGTACCCGACGGCGAGACCCTGCGTGACCTCCACCTCGCCGAGTTTCACCCCTACGAGGTGGACCGGATCGAGATCGTCGGCGACGACGGTACCCTCGCCCTGCGGCGGGAGGCCGGTCTCTGGACCGCGGGCGACGGCCGCCAGATCGACGGCCCGTTCGTGGACGACTATCTGCAGGACTTGGAGAAGGGCAAGGGAACGAGGTATCGTAATGATCCATTCGCGCTGGAGGGCGACGATCAACGGCTGCGCCTGTATGCAGGCACGAAGCTGCTCACCGACCTCGGGTTTACCCGTGTCGAGCCGGTGGTCGGTCACCTGCCCGCCGGCCCGGCTCTTGAACTGGAACCCGACCTCCATTCCCGGCTCCTACCCACCATCCGCCGCTTCGCCGACCACCTCACCCCGGCTACGCCCGCTCCCGCCCCAGGGACCCTCCCCGCCCCAGAGCCGCCCTCATGATCCTGTCCACGAAGATCACGTACTCCGTGCGTGCCCTCTCCTACCTCGCCCTGCACGGCGACGGCCGCTACATCTCCCTGACCGAGATCGCTGAGGACGAGGACATCTCGCTCAACTATCTCGCCCACCTGTTCAGCAAGCTGCGTGCCCAGGGGATCATCGAGGCGATCCGCGGCCGGCGTGGCGGCTATCGCCTGGCACGAGCGCCCGAGGAGATCTGCCTGTATGACATCATCCAGGCCATCGAGATGCAGGATTTTCTTAACCTCAACCTGCCCGACTACATCGATGATCACAGCAGCTGCCGCATGGTGACCGACCTGCTGTGGTCCGGGTTCGACCGCCACGTGCGAGAGTTCCTCACCAACACCACCCTGGCGAGCGTCCTGGAGCACGCGGCGGCTGCTTGACCCGCGCGCGTCCCCATGGCTCGACCACGAGCGCACCGCCGCCCGAGGCGGCGGAGCTGCTTCGTCCGGCTGCCGCTGGCATGCCGGTGAACGCCGTGGTCTACCGGCCGGCGATACCCGGCGTGCCCTCCCTCCATGTGCGCTGACCGCGTCTTCGCCATCGGCGTTATCGGCGGCGGGAGCTGGGGGACCGCCCTGGCGCACCTCCTGTGCGGCCAGGGCCACCGGGTCACCCAGTGGGTCTTCGAGGGCGACCTCGCCGGGCGGATGCGGGAGAGTCGCTTCAACGACATCTATCTGCCGGGCATCGTCTTGCCGGAGTCGCTGGCCATCACCACCGAGCTGGCCGAGGCGGTCGCCGACAAGGAGATCCTGCTATCGGTGGTGCCGACCCACTTCCTCCGACCGATGCTGCGCCAGCTCAACGAGCTGGTGAGCCATCAGCCTTACGTGGTGAGCGCCACCAAGGGGATTGAGAACGATAGCTTGATGCTCGTCTCGCAGATCTTCGCCGAGGAGCTGCCCAACGTGCCAGAGGAGCGCTGCGCCTACCTGTCCGGGCCCAGCTTCGCACGTGAGGTGGCGCGTGGCCTGCCCACCGCGGTGACCGTCGCCTCCGCCAGCGAGACCACGGCGAAGCAGATTCAGCGTGCCTTCACCGCCCCGTACATGCGGGTCTACACCAGCCCGGACGTGGTGGGGGTCGAGCTCGGCGGCGCGGTGAAGAACGTCATCGCCATCGCCACCGGTGCCTGCGACGGCCTGGGCCTCGGCGCCAACACCATCGCGGCCCTGATCACCCGCGGCCAGGCGGAGATCGCCGCCCTCGGCACGGCCTTGGGGGCCTCGCCCCTCACTTTCCTGGGGTTGGCCGGGATCGGGGATCTGGTCCTCACCTGCACCTGCGACCTGTCGCGCAACCGCACCGTGGGCAAACGCCTCGGCCGCGGCGAGAGCCTGCGCTCCATCTTGAAGGAGATGAAGATGGTGGCGGAGGGGGTGCGCACCACACGCTCCGTCTATCAGCTCGCCCAGCGCCACGGCGTTTCCATGCCCATCTGTGGCGAGGTCTACCACGCCCTGTACGAGGGCGGTGACCTGCGCGGCGCCGTGGACCGGCTGATGGTCCGAGAGCTGAAAGAAGAATGGGAACACCTGACCCACATCGGGGGGCCTCAGTGGCAGAGCCGCTGATCTCGCGGCGTGACCCGGAAGCGGCGCAGCGTCTCCAGATCGCGGCCAGCCTCATCCAACGCTCCACCCACTACCTGCGCGGACACCTCCATACCATCCTCGGCTTTGCGGAGCTCCTGCACGAGGAGGACACGGAGCGCGGAGCGGAAGACGGGTTCGGCGAGCTGTTGACCCTCGCGGCGCGGCGTCTCCAGGCACGCATCGATGCCCTGCTCTACATCCTGGCCGCGGCGGTCCCACGGGAGACGCCCCCCCCTCCCGAGGCCCTGGGGGGCTTGGTGCAGGACCTGTCTGTTGGTCGCGGCATCGCGATCGACTGCCGCTTCCCGGGCCACCGCCCGGTGGCCGTCGACGTCCACGGCCTACGCTGCCTCTTGCAGGAGATCGCCGTATTGCGCGATCCGCCCCCAGCCATCACCCTGACAATCGGTACGGGGCCGGGCGATGCGGACGAGCGGCTGGAGGTGACCTGTCGGGACGTATTGGGGGCTTCCGACGCCGCGGTCGTCACGGCCGCAGCGCCACCCACCGCGGCGGAACGACCCCTGGGACACGCCGTCCTCGCCGCCATGGCTGCCGCCCTGGGCGGCACCCTCACCGAGAACGAATCGCCGGAGGGCGCACGCGACCTGCGGGTCGCGATCCCCCTGCCGGCAACAAATCAACCCATCGCCGGGGCGGCGGGAGTCTGACTCCCACACCTCCCAAGGAACCCATGCCACGAAAAATGCTAGTCAACGCCGCGGAGGCGGGCGAGAGTCGCGTCGCGATCCTGAGCGACGGCGTGCTCGACGAGCTCAACATCGAGTTCCACGCGCAGCGCAAGATCAAGGGCAACATCTACGCCGCGACGGTGGTGCGGGTGGAGCCCTCCATCCAGGCGGCCTTCCTCGAGTACGGCGCGGAACGCCACGGCTTCCTTTCGGTATCCGAGGTCAACTTCAACCTGTTCAAGCCCAAGGGGGGCCGGCGGCGCATCGAGGACCTCCTCAAACGCAACGATCGCATCATGGTGCAGGCGATCCGCGAGGAGCGAGGCCAGAAGGGGGCGGCGCTGTCCACCTTCGTGTCCCTCCCGGGCCGCTACCTCGTCTACATGCCGGACTGCGCCGGCGGCGGCATCTCGCGCAAGATCGAGGACGCCGCGGAGCGCAAACAGCTCAAGGCGTTCTTCGAGTCGGTGGAGGCCGAGGCCGGCGGCGAGACACCGGGGTTGATCATCCGTACCGCCGGCGTCGGCCGGTCCATCGAGGAGCTGCAGCGCGACTACCATTACCTGAAGGAGCTGTGGGCGCGCATCGAGGAGGTGTACGAGAAGCGCGGTGACTCGCCGGGCCTGGTCTACCAGGAGCACGACATCATCACCCGCACCATCCGCGATTACTTCTCCAACGACATCGAGGAGATCATGGTGGACAACGAGGAGGTCGCCGAACGCATCTGCGACTTCCTGCGCCGCACCATGCCGGAGTACGTGGACCGGGTCACGCTCCACCAGGAAAAGCGCCCGCTCTTTTCCCGTTACCAGACCGAGGAGCAGATCGCCACCATCTACAAGCGGCAGGTGCCGCTGCCGTCCGGCGGCTCGATCGTCATCGACCCCACCGAGGCCCTGGTGGCGATCGACGTCAACTCCGGCCGCGCCAACCAGTCGCGCTCGCCGGAGGAGACCTCGTTCCGCACCAACATGGAGGCGGCGGTCGAGATCGCCCGGCAGCTCCGCCTGCGGGACCTGGGCGGGCTGATCGTGTGCGACTTCATCGATATGGAGGAGGCCAAGAACCGCCACAAGGTGGAGGCGGCCCTGGCCCAGGCGATGAAGGGCGACAAGGCGCGCTTCGACGTGGGCAAGATCTCCAAGTTCGGCCTGCTGGAGCTCTCCCGGCAACGGGTGAAGGCATCGTTACTGGAGGGGTCGCACCAGACCTGCCCCCTGTGCCAGGGGACCGGGCGGGTGGCGTCTACCGAGTCGGTGGCGACCGGCCTCCTGCGCACCCTGCAGGCCGCCGCCGCCAACGCGGATGTGCAGCGCATCGAGCTCACGGTGGCGCCGCAGGTCGCGGGCTATTTGCTCAACGATGGGCGCGATACACTGATCGTCCTGGAGCGGCTGCGCGACGTGGCGATCTACGTGGCGAGCGACCCGACCCTCCTGCCCCACGAGTCGCGCCAGACGGTGATCAAGCGGCGGCCCGCAGAGCCAGTGGATGCGGCCGAGGTAGCGACGCCCCTCGATGTGACGGCCCCCGAGTTGGGACGAGAGCCAGCGACCACCGAGGCGAGCGCCGCGACACCCGCGGAGGAAGGCACGAAGAGCCGGCGGCGGCGGCGGCGGCGGCGTGGCCGTGGCCGCGGCGCCGCGGAGGCCACGAGCGCGGACGGGGTGGCGGTCCCCGAAGAGACTCCAGAGGCGGACAACCCGCTTGAGGGTGACGAGCCCGCCGCGGCGGTCGTGGAGACCGCAGCCGACACCGCCCCGCTGGACGAGCCCCCCGCCGCACCGAAGAAGAAGCGGTCGCGCCGCGGCCGGCGGCGGAAAGGGGCTGCGGCCAAGCCCGAGAGCGACGTGCCGACCGGCGCGGTTAAGCCCGTGACGGCACCGGCCCCGGCGGTTGCGCGCGCCGCAGCCGCGACCCCGGCGGAGACTCCAACGCCCCCCGACAGTCCAGCCCTGCCCGAGAGCCCCCGCGCGGCGGAGCCCGCGGTTCCCGGCGAGACACCGCCACCGGCCAAGAAGACCGCCGCCCGTCGGCGACGTCAGCAGGTCACGGCGCCCCCGCCTGCAAGCATCCCTGGGGAGACGCCGCCAGCCCCCGTAGCCGAGGCGTCGCTCGCCGCGAACGAGGCGTCGGCAGAGCCCACTAGCGCGCCGGCCGAGGCCGCGCCAGTTGAGGCGGCGAAGAAGAAACGCGCGCCAGCAAAGAAACGTGCCCCCGCCAAGAAGAAGGCGGCCGCGGAGAAGCCCGCGACAACGTCGACGTCCGCCGCGGGGACACCAGCCAAGAAGAAGCGTGCCGCGGCCAAGAAGAAGGCGCCGTCCAAGAAACGCACTTCCACCCCACCCGAGCCGGCGGCCTCGCCGGCGGAGGACGCGGAGCCGGACCAAAAATGACCCGCGCGCGGACGGTGACAGGCGGGCCGGCCTCACCGCAGGGCCGGGGCTGTCTTACCGTACCGCCCGGCGCATCCGCGCATCGCTCTCCTGTGATCGGGCAGGGAGGAGACCTGCGCATCGCCCACCTCCGCGCCGAGACCTCGGGCGCCCGGGCCCAGCGGCTGCCCTGCGGCCTACGCCGTCCCCACCATGGATCGGCGATCACCGTCGCGTCGATCGAGGAGGCTGCCGCGCCGCTCCTTGAAGTAATCGCCCTTGTAGATGGGATTACTGTCCTTGGCCAGGAGGGCTGCCAACCGGTCGCACGCGCGGCGCAGATACCGGCGTCTCTCGCCCTTGCGACGGTTCATCGGTATTCCCGGAGGTAGGCCGGGCTCTCCTTCGGGCTGTCCCTGCATGGCATCCTGCCTGTCAGTGGGGTTGTGGGTTTCAACGAGACATTCAAGTCATGTGCCACCCGGGTCGGGCCGCGTCAACTACCGTGCCATTGGGTCAAGAGTTTGTTTTTTCAACGTTTGGAGTGCAAGCCCCGAAACCGATCCAAACCCTACCGATTCTCGCGACTGTTCAAAAGCGATACGCTAACACCAACCCGCGTCTCAAATTTGTAGCATAACACAATGAAATCACTGCGCTTTTCTCGCCGCAGCCGAAGTTGTCGCCATTTTTTTATAGTGACTCATTTTGCGACGCCGATTGTCCGGCGACCGGTGAAGATTCTCCACTCGTGATCAGACCTGCCAGCGAAATCGACGTCCAGCACCTCGCCACGGATCCCTCTGGGGCGCGGCGATGCCGGTTCCGCACCGCCCACGGGGTGGTGGAGACCCCGGTATTCATGCCCGTCGGCACCCGCGGGGCGGTGAAGAGCGTGACCCCGGCGCAGGTGGCCGAGGCAGGTGGGCCGGCGGTGGTGCTGGCCAACACCTTCCACCTCTTCCTGCAGCCCGGGCCGGAGCTGATCGCCAAGCACGGCGGCCTGCACCGCTTCATGGGATGGCCCGGCTCGATCCTGACGGACTCCGGGGGATTTCAGGTCTTCAGCCTTCCGGGGCGCCGGGTCTCCGACGCCGGCGTCGCCTTCACCGACCCGCGCAAGGAGCGACCGCGCGGGGCGAGCGGCCGGATCTGGTTCGACGCCGAGGAATCGATCCGCATCCAGGGGCTCCTTGGCAGCGACATCGCCATGTGCTTCGACGAGTGCGTCGGCTCGGACGCCACCATGGCCGAGGCGGAGGCGGCGGCGGCACGGACCTCGGCGTGGGCGGACCGCTGCCGCCACGCCCACCAGCGCGCGGACCAGCTCCTGTTCGGCATCGTCCAGGGGTTCACCCACCGCCACCTGCGGGAGCGCTCCGTGGAGGAGATCGCGCGCCTGGACTTCCACGGCTACGCCATCGGCGGCGTCTCGGTAGGCGAGGGTACCGACCTGATCCGAGAGGTGGTCGACTACACGGCGCCCTTGCTGCCCGCGAACCGACCCCGCTACCTCATGGGGGTCGGGTTGCCGGAGGACATCCTCGCGTCGGTCGCCGCGGGCTGCGACCTCTTCGACTGCGTCATCCCGGCCCGGTTCGGCCGCGGCGGCACCCTGTTCACCCGCACCGGCAAGCTGCGCGTCCGCGACAGGCGCTACCGCCGGGACCTCCTGCCGCCGGACAACGGCTGCCGCTGCTACACCTGCCGTACCTTCAGCCGCGCCTACCTGCACCACCTGTTTGCCCTCGATGAGCCCCTCGCCGCCACCCTCGCCACCATCCACAACCTATGTTTCTATCAGGACTTGATGGCGGGTATCCGCGGCGCCATCGAGGCGGGTGACTTCGCCACCTTCCGCGACCGCTTCCTCGACCGCTACCTGCCCACGACAGGAAGACGACCGTAACCCAACAAGGGTCCCACCACGGAGACATAGAGGGCACAGAGGGTCAGCAACAATCACGCCCGCCGAGAAATTCAGCGCATCGGCTACCCCTGAACGGGGAACACGAAAGCACGAAATTCTGAAGACACGAAATCATTCGAGGGGTCGTTTTTCGTGTTTTCCCCCTTTCGTGTCTTCGTGATCCAGCGATGTCAGCGAGCATCTCGAAGGTTAGATTGATCGCCGCTGATCGTCATTCTCTCCGTGCCCTCTGTGTCGCTGTGGTGAATGGCTGTTCCACGGACGTCTGCACGGGTTGAAATCCGTGCCGGCCTCGGCGAGGCTGGCACGGTATCACCGGCCCCGGAGGGGTCACCGTCGAGCTCAGGAGGAGCTCTCCATGCTGGCCCGTGCCCTTTCCGCAACCCCAGTCGGGGTGGCGGCCCATCCCATCGAGGTCGAAGTGGACATCGCCCGCGGCCTGCCGGCGATGAGCACCGTCGGCCTGCCGGACACGGCGGTGAAGGAGAGCCGCGAGCGGGTGAGGGCGGCGATCACCAACAGCGGCTTCCCCTTTCCGGACCAGCGCATCACCGTCAACCTCGCCCCCGCCGACCTGCGCAAGGAGGGGGCGCGCTTCGACCTGGCCGTCGCCCTGACTCTCCTCGCGGCGGGGCGCAGCCTGCGCGGCGCCGACCTCTCTCGCTGGCTGATCCTCGGCGAACTCGCCCTGGACGGCCGGGTGAAGGGGGTGCGCGGCACCCTGTCCGTCGCGCTGTGGCTGCGCCACCACGGCCACGGCCGGCGGCTGCTGGTGCCGCGGGCCAACGCGGTGGAGGCGGCCGTGGTGGAAGGGATCGAGGTGATCGGCGTGGACAGCCTCGCCCAGGCCGCGGCCATCCTCTGTGGCGAGCGGGAGGCGGAGCCCACGGTGGTCGACCCGCGCACGCTGTTCGCCGCGCGCGACCGCGACTCCGGCATCGACCTGGCGGAGGTCGCCGGCCAGGAGCGCGCGAAACGTGCCCTGGAAATCGCCGCCGCGGGCTTCCACAACCTGCTGATGGTCGGCCCGCCGGGCAGCGGCAAGACCATGCTCGCCGAGCGCCTCCCTACCCTGTTGCCGCCCATGACCCTGGATGAGGCGCTGGAGACCACGCGCATCTACTCGGTACACGGCTCGCTTCCACCCGGTGAGGGGCTGATCACCCGGCGGCCGTTTCGCAGCCCGCACCACTCGATCTCCGACGCCGGTCTCGTCGGTGGCGGCACCCTCCCCCGTCCCGGCGAGGTGAGCCTCGCGCACCACGGCGTCCTGTTCCTTGATGAGCTCCCCGAGTTTTGCCGCTCCGTGCTGGAGGTCCTGCGCCAGCCCCTGGAGGCGGGCGTGATTACCATCGCCCGGGCGAGCGGCGCCCTCGCCTTTCCCGCCGACTGTATGCTGGTGGCGGCGATGAATCCGTGCCCGTGCGGCTTTCGCGGCGATCCCGTGCGCGAATGCCTGTGCACCCCGGTGCAGGTGCGCAAGTACCGCGCCCGCCTCTCCGGGCCGCTGCTGGATCGCATCGACCTGCACGTCGCGGTGCCGGCGCCGAGCTACGGCGAGCTGCGCGGCGGCCCGGCCGCGGAGACCTCAGCGTGGGTGCGCGCGCGTGTCGTCCGTGCCCGGGCGGCCCAGACTGCGCGGCGTGGCGCGACCGGTGTGCACTGCAACGCCCGGCTCGCACCGGCTGCCCTGCGCCGGGTCTGCCCCTTGCCGAGGGAGGCGGACGACCTCCTCGCGGCCGCGGTGGACCGCCTCGGGATGTCGGCGCGCTCGGTCCACCGGGTGATGAAGGTCGCCCGCACCATCGCCGATCTGGCCGGCCGTGACGCGATCGCGGTGACGGACGTGGCGGAGGCGCTGCACTTCCGCTCCCTGGATCGCCACCTTGCGTGACCGGCCTGCGGGAAAGAACGGGGCCACGAAGGAGAAAACAGGACAAAGGGTATCTTCTTGCTATACTTCTGCCATTGATTGAGGTCTCAACCGTTCGCCCCCGACCCAAGAGGAGCCTGCCATGCCCCACATCACCTGCACCCTCGACCCGATCTCCATGACCGACATTCGCGACCCGACGGGTCACCCGTTCGTGCACGAGGGTCACGGCGAGGATGAGCTCACCGTGTACTTCGAGAACGAGGCCAATCGCCGCGCCTACCTCGCGACCCCCGTCGAGCATCCGTGTCAGGACATCGGCATCGATATGAGCAACACCACGGAGGAGGGGATCGACAACGGTTAAGCCGTGCCGTCCCGTCACGGCTCCTCGCGACGATTGCCCGCGCGTGGGGTGAGGTGGCAACGGCGGTGTTCCAGGAGAATCGACCGCACCTCCTCCGGCGAGTCGGCGAGACGGAAGAGCGAGATATCCTTCCCGTCGATGCAGCCGGCCGTTAGGACCGTGTCGTTGAGCCACTCGACCAGCCCGCGCCAGTAGTCGGTGCCGTAGAGCACCACCGGGAACTTGCGGATCTTCTCGGTCTGCACGAGGGTGAGAGACTCGAATAGCTCGTCGAGGGTGCCGAAACCGCCGGGGAAGATGATGAAGGCGGCGGCGTACTTCACGAACATCAGCTTGCGGACAAAGAAGTAGCGGAAGTCGAGGCTGATGTCCTGGTAGCGGTTGGGAACCTGCTCACGCGGCAGGTCGATGTTCAGCCCGACCGACTTGGAACCATTGCCGTAGGCACCCTTGTTCGCCCCCTCCATGATCCCCGGCCCGCCGCCGGTGATCACCGCGAAGCCGGCCGCGCTGAGCTGGGCGGCGACCTCCTCGGCTGCTTGGTAGTGGGGTGACTGCGGGCCGAGGCGCGAGCTGCCGAAGATGGTGACCGCATGGCCCAGGTCGTGCAGGGACTCGAACCCGTCCACCAGCTCCGACTGGATGCGGAAGACCCGCCAGGTATCGGTGCTCCGCAGGTCTTCCATCGAGTCGCTCCTATCCCGTGCAACCACCGCGAGTGGGCTGCCTTGAACCGCGGTCAGGCTACACACGACGGTGACGGGGTCGCAAATGAACGCGAATAGGCTCGCCACGACTTCTTCGCCATGGCACTACTTCAATCGGTGCGGCGCAGACTCGTATACTCCCCTCCGGTCAGGAGACGTCGATGGATTTTGTGCGCGAGCCCTCTCCGAGAGAGCCCCTTACCGTGGTTGAGTCCACCGTGGTTCAAGGGGACTCAGCCGAGGTCCTCGGGACATTGCCGGAGGGAGTCTTCCGCTGCTGCGTCACCTCCCCTCCCTACTGGGGCCTCCGGGACTACGGCGTGGCGGGGCAGATCGGGGCGGAGGAGGACCCCGCCGACTACATCAACCGGCTGGTCGCGGTCTTCGATCAGGTCCGCCGCGTACTCTGTGACGACGGCACCCTGTGGCTGAACGTGGGGGACAGCTACACCAGCGGCAACCGTGGCTATCGCGCACCCGACAAGAAAAACCCCGTGCGCGCCATGACGTACCGCGCCGGGACCCCGGGCGGGTTGAAACCGAAGGACCTCGTCGGCGTGCCATGGCGCCTTGCCTTCGCCTTGCAAGAGGCCGGTTGGTACCTGCGCAGCGACATCATTTGGGAAAAGCCCAATTGCATGCCCGAGAGCGTGAAGGACCGACCGACCCGCTCCCACGAGTACCTCTTCCTGTTCTCCAAGTCGTTGAAGTACTACTACGACTCGGAGAGCATCCGGGAGTCGAACGGCCGCAACCGGCGTACCGTCTGGCCAATCCCCACCGAGCCGTTCCCGGGCGCCCACTTCGCCACCTTTCCGCCGCAACTCGTCGAACCCTGCGTCCTCGCCGGGAGTGTGCCGGGCGACTGGGTGCTCGACCCCTTCTTCGGTGCCGGAACGGTGGGGGTGGTGTGCGAGCAGCAGGCGCGCAACTACGTCGGCATCGAGCTGAATCCGGAATACGTAAGTCTCGCCACCGAACGCATCCACGCAACAGAGCGCTTGCTGTTTACGTTCGACCGTAGGGTGGGCACGTGAGCCACCTATCGGTACCGCTGCCGGACCTACAGGTTACCTTCCATACACGCCTCGAGGAACTCCGACACAGCCTCCTACTGGACAGTTTGTTGGAGATCGTCGCTGCATCTGACATCAAAGAGATCGACCGGCAGCTCGGCCGCTTTGCCCCACCCCCGGGACTCCAGCGCGTAGCGGGTTGCGGGATGCGCGGAGAGGTCGTTTTTGCCGTCCCGTATCTCCGGCGCAGCGCCCACGGCTGCTCGGCTACTACCGCCGGCTCCTCGGTTTCTCCCAAAAACAGTTCTACGGCCGGGAGCACGGCTTGGCCGGATTCAAGAGCATCGAGGAGCAGGGGCGGCTCTCCCCGCGGCAAGAGCCATCGCTCACCGATCTATGCACCTGTCTGTGCACGAGCGCAGCGCACCTCGTCGAGCACGTCTCTCAGCTCTCGCACACCAACGTCCACGAGCTCACGCTCGTTACCCTCGGACCGCAACTATGCGGCGGGGCATTGAACCGACTCGGCACTCGGGCCACCCGAGAGGTCTTCGACCCCATCCATGAGATCGTCGCCGCCGCGGTCACCTCGTCGGACGCCGACTGGATCGAAATCAAGAATGCCGCCGGCCGCACTGTCCGTATCGAGTTTTCCAGCGACCCCGACATCTGTATCCGGGAGCGCCTGCCCTCCGGCAACGACCGCAACCTGGTCGCCGTCGAGATCAAGGGTGGCCGCGATGTCTCGAACATCCACAACCGCATCGGCGAGGCGGAGAAGAGCCACCAGAAGGCCCGCAAACAGGGGTTCGTCGAGTGTTGGACGATCGTCGGGGTCAGCCACCTCGACCTGAAGCTGGCCCACAAGGAGTCACCGACCACGGACCGCTTCTTCAACCTCGACGCAATTCGGGTGGGCGAAGGGCGCGAGGCATTGGCGTTCCGCGAGGAGTTGCTGTCCCGAGTGGGCGTCAGCGATTGACACATGGCCAGCACCGCCCGTGGACCCCTATGGCCGGTGATGCTCGCCTGCCTCTCCCGACAGCGGTGCGAACAGGGCCGCCAGGTCGGCGGCCGTGAGGGCGGCCGCCTCGCCGCCACGCCGCGGGCGGGTGATGCTCGCCACCAGGGCGCGCTTCTTCTCCTGTAGGGCGAGGATCTTCTCCTCCACGGTGGCCTCGGTGAGGAGCTTGTAGACGAACACCGGCTTGTCCTGGCCGATGCGGTGGGTGCGGTCAGCGGCCTGAGCCTCCACCGCCGGGTTCCACCACGGATCGTAGAGGATCACGGTGTCGGCCTCGGTGAGGTTGAGACCGACGCCTCCCGCCTTGAGGCTGATGAGGAACAGGTCGACCTCGCCGCTGCGGAACCGATCGATGGCCGCCTCGCGATCGCGGGTCTGGCCGGTGAGCTTGGTGTAGCCGATGCGGCGCTCGGCCAGGGCCTCCTCGATGAGCGCCAGCATGCGGGTGAACTGGGAGAAGAGCAGGATGCGGCGGCCCTCCTCGAGCTGCTCCGGCACCAGGTCCATGAGCAGCTCCAGCTTGGCCGAGGACTTCACTCCCGCGGCCTGCTTGAGGGGGAGCAGGCGCGGGTCGCAGCAAGTCTGGCGCAGCTTGAGGAGGGCGTCGAGGATGGTGATGTGGCTGCGCGCCAGCCCCTGGGCGGCAATCGCCTCGCGCACCTTGCGCTCCATGGCGAGACGGATGGACTCGTACAGGGTCGCCTGGCGCTCGCCCAGCGGGACGGTGCGCAGGATCTCGGTCTTCGGCGGCAGCTCCGCCGCCACCTCGCCCTTGGAGCGCCGCAGCAGGAATGGGGCGACCCGCCGCGCCAGGCGCTCGCGCAGCCCATCGTCGCCGACCTTCTCGATCGGCCGCCGCCAGCGCGCGGTGAAGGTCGCGGCGTCGCCCAGGAAGCCCGGCATGAGGAAATCGAACTGCGCCCACAGCTCGCCGAGGTGGTTCTCCATCGGTGTGCCGGTGAGGCACAGGCGGTGGCGGGCGCAGATCTCCCGCACCACCCGCGCCGCCTTGGCCCGCGGGTTCTTCACGGCTTGAGCCTCGTCGAGCACCAGGTAGTGGTAGTCGTGGGCGGTGAGGGCCGCGCCGTCGCGCAGCAGCAGGGGATAGGTGGTGATCACCAGATCGGCGTCGCCGATCTGTGCGAAGTGTGGTTGCCGGTCGGCGCCGTGCAGGACCACCACCCGCAGGTCGGGGGTGAACCGCTGCGCCTCGCGCCGCCAGTTCCCCATCAGACTGGTGGGGGCAACCAGGAGGCTGGGGCGGTCACCGCGGCCCGCCTCCTTCTCCACCAGGAGGTGGGTCAAGGCCTGAACCGTTTTGCCCAGGCCCATGTCGTCCGCGAGGATCCCGCCCAGGCCGAAGGCGCGCAGGAACTGGAGCCAGTCCACGCCGCGGCCCTGGTAGGGGCGTAGCTCCCCGCGCAGACCGCACGGCGCGGGCACAGCCGCGATGCCGCGGAAGTCGCGCAGCCTGCGGCCCAGCTCGCGCAGGGCCTCGCCGCCGCGCACGGCCACTCCGCGTTCCTCCAGCTCGGCCAGCCGGGCGGCATCGACCCGCGCCAGGCGCAGGCCGTCGCCGGGGGTGCGATCGTAGAGCTCGTAGAGGGTCTCCAGGATCGGGCGGACCCGCGCCGCCGGCAAGGTGACATAGGTGTCGTCGGCCACGGGGAGGGTGATCGGGTCGGGCAGCTCGTCCGGCCGGAAGTGCTCCACCAGGGGGGCGATGAGCGGCAACAGGGGGCGCCGCACCCCGTCGATCTCCACGTCGAAGCGCAGGTCGAACCACCCCGCGGCCCCCTCGTCGACCTCGGCGTGCCACTGTTCCGCCGCGGTGAAGCGCAAGCGGAAGCTTGCGTCCCGCTCGATCCGCCACCCCTCCGCCTCCAGGCCCGGCAGGGTCTCGTGGAGGAACGACCACCAGCGCGCGGCGCTCTCCCCGCGGCTTACCTCGGCCGGGCTGAACCAGACAATCGCCCCATCCCCCGGCCGCTGGAAAGGGGCGAATCCGAGGTCCACCAGGCGGTCGATCGCCCGCTCCTCGTCGTCGCACCGGCGGTGGATGCGCACCAGCCCCGCAGGGCCGGACACGGCGGTGACCGCCTCGTGGGGCAGCGCCGGCACGGCGTGGCCGGCGTAGGCGAAGCGCAGGTCCAGGAAGTGGACGTGGCGGCTCTCCACGGTCCCGCCGTGGAGGGTGAGGAGGGGGAGGGGCGGGCCCGCCACCTCGGTGATCGCCACCGGCCGCGGCACGGGCAGGCCGGGGTGGTTGGCCGCCATGCGAAGGCTGAACCGGTCGGCGACCGTGGCCGGGACCGCCGGCGCGGCGAGGAGGTGGCCGAGCTGGCAGCAGGTCACACCCCCCGTCGCCACCGCTCCCACCACCCCCTCTGCCGGGTCGAGGTAGAACGGCGGCTCGGTGAGCAGGATCATGCCGGCCGGCTCTACCGCCACCGCCAGCTCACTCGCGCCGTCGCTCCGGGTCCGCCATGTCAGGTGCAGGGGGCGCTCGCCGGCGAGGCGCAACGGGCGAGTGGGGTTCTCGTGCCAGAAACAGCGGCCAGTCCGCACCAGGAGGGTGACGGCGAAATGGCCGGCGCTCCCCGCCAGGACCGGCTCGCCCCACCCCCCAACGCACAGGCTCGCGAGGAGGGGGGCGGCCTCGTCGTCCTCCGGCTGGAGGTAGCGGGGGTGGTAGTAGGCGTAGGTGTAGTTCTGGAGGGAGGTCCGGCGCGGCTTGCCAAGCCCCCCGGCCTTCTTCACGCGGGTGATCGCGACCTCCACGGCGGCCTTGCCCGGGGCGGTGCCCGGCTTGAGGAGGTAGATCAGGAAATCGCCCGCCGGCAGGGCACCAGGCGCGGCCGGCGGCGCCGCGGCCAGCTCGTCGAGCCACGCCAGACACCGCTCGGCCACCTGGGGCGTGGGGTCGCCGCCGTGGAGCTCCTCGCGCACCGCCAGGCAGACGGCGGCCACGTGTTTGCAGTTGACGGCCATGGGGCAGGTGCACCGCCCGCTGATCTCGGGAAACCCGCGCGCCGACCACCCGATCCGCACCGCCTGCTGGTACGGCTGCGGCCGGGTGCCGCGCACCGTGGCCACGACCGTGAGGGTATCGGGACCCTCCCACTCCACTTCCAGGTCGAGGACGCGATCCTGGTCAAAGTAATCCCGTCCGCGCGCGTACGAACGGCTGTCGCAGGCGTCGCGGATGTCACCGCGGTTGAGTCGTCGGGGGGCGCTCATGGCGCGGGGAGGGGCGAGGGCCAGGCAGAGCCCAGGGTAAGCGGTCGTCACCGGCGCGCACAGGGGGGGCGTGATCTCCAGGTCCCCTCTAAGGAAGGCAGGAACGTCAGGAAGGCAGGAAGGGGGAGGCTGGGCTGGGGGCAGAGCTTCCTGCCCTCCTGCTCCCTTCCTGCATTCCTTAGCGGAGTCGCCAACGGGCGAGTCGTTCGGGCGAGCCGCGTTGGCCACCGCGTTCCGTGGCCCGCGTCACCCGAGGACAGTGGCCAGCCAGGCGCGCCAGTGGTCGTACTTGGCGCGGAGGTAGGCGCCGGCGGGGCCGGGAACGACCGTGTCCGTTGCGGGCGGTGGAGCGTCGGTGATGCCGGCGGCCAGCAGCGCCGCCCCCAGGAGCGTGGCCTCGGGCTCGTCGACCACCTCCACAGGGCGGGCGAGACAGGCGGCGAGGCCCTGGGCGATCGCCGGGTCGCGGGCGAGGCCGCCGGTGAGGAGCAGGCGATGCGGCGGCGCGTCTGCCTCCAGGTCGTCGACGATCTCCCGCACCCGGAAAAGGAGCCCTTCGAGGGTGGTGCGGCGGCGACCGGCCAGGTCGAGGGTCGCCGCGGCCTTCGAGAGCCGGTGGGCGAGGTCGGGCCGCCAGTGGGGGGCGCCGATCCCGGCCAGGTCGGGGAGGGCGAAGGCAGCGGGGGCCGGATCGACCTCCGGGAGGGGAGTAGGGCCGGGGCCGTACTGATCGATCGCCGGGCCGGCGCCGTTGATGGTCCCCTCCAGGGCGAAGCGCGGCACCCGGCCGCCCGGTGCGACGAGCGGCCCGGAGAGGTAGCCGTCGCGCCGCTCCAGCGCCGCGCCGGTGGGCCGCAGGACGAAGCCGCCGGTGCCGAGGTTGATCAAGGTCGCGTCGCCGCGGTCGCCGAGCATGGCCAGGGTGGCGGCGGCCTGGTCCGCGAGGGTGGCGGCGATCATGGCGCCGTCGCGCAGGGGGATCGTGACCCCACCGCTCCCGCCGATTACCGGCAGGCACGCGTTGGGCACGCCGAACAGGTCGAGCAACGCCTCGGTCCAGCGCCCCACCATCGGGTCGCAGAGGAGGGTGCGGGCGGCCATGGTGAGGTCGGTGTGGTGGCAGTGACCGCCGCTCCACTGCCACACGAGGTAGGTCTCCAGGGTGCCGAACAGGAGTCTCCCGTCTCCCAGGCATGGAGCGAGGGTGGGGTCCGCGGCGAGCAGGGCGGCGAGCTTGGTGGCGGCGTAGTGGGGGGAGAGGGGGAGGCCGGTAGTGGCCCGGATCGCCGCCTCGCGGTCGCGGTGGGCGATACACCATGGCTCGGAGCGACGGTCCTGCCAGGAGATTAACGGCGTCACCGGGCGCCCGGTCTGCCTATCCCACAGGCAGAACGACCCACGCTGGGAGGCAATGGCGAGGCGCACGTTGGCCCGATCCGCGCCGGCAAACAGGCCTTCGAGCAGGCCCGCCGCCGACCGCTCGTAGGCCAGTGGGTCGGACTCGCGCACGGCGCCGGCTCCGGTGAGGGGCGGCGCCGGTGCCGCAACCACCCTGGCCATGGCGCCGCCTGCTCCGAGCACGCCCGCCTTGATGCGGGTGGTGCCGAGGTCGAGGGCGATGATCACCAGCCGGCCCCGGTGGCGTCTCCTGTCCCGAGGAAGTCGGCAACCTCGCGGCCCTGCCGGGCTGCATCCCAGCCGAGGACCTCACCCATGAGCGCCGCTGCGTCGACGGCGACCTCCCGGTCGATGTCCGCGAAGAGGGTGGCTGGCACGCGTCGGCGCAAGGCATCCGCGAGGGTCATGGCCATCTCCTCCCGGGCGGCCAGAAGGATCTCCGCGCGGCAGAACGGGGCGGTCACCACCACTCGCCGGGAGAGGTCGGGGCGCTCGCGCAGTAACCCGTGGAGATCGACGACGCGCGTGCCGAACCGGTGGGTCGCCCAGTGGGCCGTCTCCGCGTCGAGGCCCGCCGCCACCCCCGCGGCCTGCATCTGCTCCTGCCAGGGGGCGAACGGCCCCTCCGGCGCCCACGGTAGGGGCCGTTCGGTGGGTAACGAGCCGACCGGCCGCCCCAGGGCCTTCATCACCCCGGCCACGACCTGTCCCACATCCACCCGCGCCGACGTCAGCTTGCCCCCCACCGGCAGGAGGAGCCCCGGCTCGGGGCTCTCCAGACGCCACTCCCGGGTAACGGCGGAGGGGGCCACGCCGTGGACGTTGCGCAGGGTACGCAGGCCGGCGAAGCGGCCGAGGATATCGGACTCCCCCCACCCCAGCCCCGGCACGTGGACACGCAGCTCGGACAATAGATAATCGACGTCGGCCTGCTCCACCCCCACGGCGTCCGGATTGCCCTCGTAGGCGGTGTCGGTGGTTCCCACGAGGGTCTTGCCGTACCAGGGGATGAGGAAGAAGACCCGACCGTCGGAGGCGGCCACGAGGAGCATCGCGTCGCTGCACGGTAGTGCCGGCAGGACCAGGTGGACCCCCTTGGTGAAACGGCATAGCCGGCCGCGGGTGGCGCCGGCCAGCAGGGCGCGCGACCACGGGCCGGTGGCCGCCACCGTCACCTTCGCCCGCACCTCCACCGTCGCACCGCCGTTGCCGTCCACCACCGCGGCCCCCGCCACCCGGCCGTTGGCCCGGAGCAGCTCCGTGGCCTGGGCGTGGTTGACCACCACCGCCCCGGCGCCCTGGGCCGCGGCGACCACCTCGCAGGTGAGGCGGGCGTCGTCCGTGCCGCAGTCGCCGTAGAAGAAGCCGCCGGCGAGGGCGTCGGTACGCAGGAAGGGGTAGGCCTTGGCGACCGCCTCGCGGCGCAGGGTCCGGTGGCGCGCTACGGGCTGGTTGCGCCCGGCGAGGAGGTCATAGAGGGTGAGGCCGAAGGTGATCGATAACCGGTTGACCGGGTGGTGGCGGTAGGTGGGAAAGAGGAAGCGCAGGGGGCGGACCTGATGCGGCGCGATTTTGGTGAGGGTGCGCCGCTCCAGCAGGGACTTCTGGACCGTCCGCACCCAGAGGTGGCGCAGGTAGCGCAGGCCGCCGTGGATCAGCTTGGAGGAAGCGGACGACGTGCCGGCGGCCCAGTCGTCGCGCTCCACCAGCGCTACCTTGAGGCCGCGCAGGGCCGCATCATAGGCCGTCCACGCCCCATAGATTCCACCACCCACCACCAGCAGGTCGAAGGGTCCGTGGTTCAGCCCATCGAGGTCGCGCTTCACCGCTTCACCCTGCGTCCATCGAGGTAGCCAGACAACCAGAACGGGTGGTCGGAGACCATCCCGTCGGCCCGCGCCTCCTGGGCGCGGTGGACCGCGCGCTGGGAGTTGCAGGTGTAGGTGAGCACCGCCAGACCGGCGGCGTGGCACTGCGCGACGAAGGCGGGGGTGAGGTGGCGGATGTCGATGCAAACGGCGGAGAGGCCGGCCGCCGCCACACCGCGTCGGCCGTTGACCGCCACCGGCCACTTGAGGTTGAGCACATAGCGAAGCGCCGGCGCGATCTTGCGGGTGGCGGTGAGCAGGGCGCGGTTGAAGGAGAGGATGTAGGTACTCTCCCACAGGCCGCGCCGCGCGACCGCCTCCACCACCCGCACGGCCAGCTCCCGGTGGCGGCGGCCGGTGTCGACCCCCTTGCGTGCCTTCACCTCCAGGAAGAGTCGGGTGCGGCCGCCGTACCGGTCGAGGACCTCGTCGAGGGTCGGCATAGGCTGCCCTCCGAACTGGCTCGTAAGCCAGGCCGCCACATCCAGCTCGCGCAGAGTGGCGAAATCGAGGAGGTGGACCCGCATGCCGCGCAGGCCGGCGCGGGACAGGGTGCGGTGGTGGTAGACGACGGGGACGCCGTCACGGGAGAGCTGCAGGTCGAGCTCTATACCGGCGACCGGGGCGTACAGGGCCGCCTCGAAGGCGAGGTGGGTGTTCTCCGGCAATAGGTGGGAAACCCCACGGTGGGCGATGATCCAGGGGGGGCTGGTGCCCGGCGCAAGTGGATCCATGTCCATTTATGAGGCAGTCGCCGGACCATCACAAGGGAGGCACGAATGCCGGCACGGCGCCCCTGGCAAGACGTCCGTCCGCGGTCGGGTTGCCCCGAACAAAAAAGACCCGGCCCCCGAGCTTGGTGGGAGGAGGGGAAACCAAGCGCGGGAACCGGGCCGTAGGCGGTTAAGCCTTTCGTCCTTTTTCGGCCCCCACGGCCGGAACTTTAGCGCCCGTGCCGCAAGCGCGACCGTCCCCCCGGCGTGGCACGGCATGCCGTGCCCCTACGCTGCCACCCCGTCCTTGCTGCGGATGTAGCCGCACGCCTTGTTCGGGCAGGCCAGCACCGTGGTGTCCTCATGCTTGTCGCGTTGCTCCATGAGGCAGGGAAAACCACAGTCGGGACACGCCTCGGCCACCGGCTTGCCCGGCTGGGAGTACTTGCACTTCGGGTAGTTGGAGCACGAGTAGAAGGCACGCCCGCGGTAGCGCTTCTCACATAGCTCGCCGCCGCACCCGTCCTCGGGACACGCGACGCCGGTGGAGATGGGTTCGATGTTGCGGCACTTGGGGTAGCCGGAGCAGCCGAGAAACCGGCCGTACTTACCCTCCTTCAGGACCAGCGGCTTGCCGCACTTGGAGCACTTCTTGTCCGTGATCTGGTCGGCGGCGGCGGCCACCGCCCGGCCGTCTGCCGGGTCGCGCTTGATCTGGCGGGTCGACTTGCACTCCGGGTAGTTGCGGCACGCAAAGAACTCGCCAAACCGGCCCGACTTCACCACCATCTCGCCGCCGCATTTCGGGCACGGCTCGTCCGCCACCTCCTCCGGCTTGATGGTGACCTTGCCCTCGTCGTCGCGGAGGAAGGACTTCGGGTTCTTGCACTCCGGATAGTTGGTGCAGGCGAGGAACTCCCCGGTGCGACCGCTCTTCACCGCCATCGGCGCCCCACATTTGTCGCACCGGATGTCGGTCAGCTCGACGTCGTCCTGGATCTCGCGGATCACCGCCGGCGCGGCCGCGAGGCGTTTCTCGAACGGGCCATAGAAGTCGCGCAGGATCGTCACCCAATCCTCGGCGCCCTCGGCGACCCGGTCGAGGTGGTCCTCCATGGCCGCGGTGAAGCCGACCTCCAGGATGTCCGGGAAGGAGGCCACCAGCACCTTGTTGACGAACCGCCCCAGGTGGGTGGGGTGAAAGCGGCCCTTGCGCTTCTCCACATAGTCTCGGTCGACGATGGTGGAGAGGGTCGCGGCGTAGGTGGAGGGACGGCCGATCCCCTTCTCTTCCAGGATCTTCACCAGGGTCGCCTCGGTGTAGCGCGGCGGCGGCTGGGTGAAGTGCTGCTGCGGGTCGACGCGGCAAAGGCGCAGGGGGTCTCCCTGAGCCAGCTTCGGCAAGGGACGGTTGTCGTCGCCCTTGGTCTCCCCGCCTTCCGCCTCGCCGTTGCCGGTGGCCTCGTCGCGTCCCTCGCGGTAGAGGCGGGTGAAACCATCGAAGATCATCACCTGGCCCGTGGCGCGCAGGACGATCGGCCGACCGTCGAGCGATGCCCCGCCGATGTCCACCGAGGTGGCGTCGAAGCGCGCCGGGGTCATCTGCGAGGCGACGGCGCGATTCCAGATCAGCTCGTAGAGACGGGCGAGATCGCGATCGAGGAACGGGGCGACCTCCTTGGGGAGGCGCGTCGCGTTGGACGGCCGGATCGCCTCGTGGGCGTCCTGGGCGCCGGCCTTCTTGGCGTAGAAGTTGGGCTTGGCGGGGAGGTAGTCCGCACCGAAGGCGGTGCCGATGTGGCCGCGGATCGACGCTAAGGCCTCGTCGGAGAGGCGCGTCGAGTCGGTTCGCATGTAGGTGATCAGGCCGACGCGGCCCTCCGGTCCGGCCTCGACCCCCTCGTAGAGGCGCTGCGCCAGGCTCATCGTTCGCTTGGCCGAGAAGCCCAGCTTGCGTGCTGCCTCCATCTGCAGGGTGGAGGTGATGAACGGCGGCGCCGGCCGGCGGGTGCGCTCCTTGCGCGCCACCTCGGTGACCGTGAGGGTCGCCTGCTGGATCGCCGCGACCAGGGCGTGGGCCTCCGCCGCGGTGGTGATCTCCGCCTTCTTGCCGCCGATCTTGTGGACCTGCGCCTCGAACGGGGGCGGGGTCGGGCCGTCCAGATCGCAGTGGATCGACCAGTACTCCACCGGCTTGAACGCCTCGATCTCGTCCTCGCGCTCGCACACCAGGCGCACCGCCACCGACTGCACTCGGCCCGCCGATAGGCGACCCCCTACCTTCTTCCACAGGATCGGGCTGATCTTGTAGCCGACGATGCGGTCCAGGACCCGCCGCGCCTGCTGGGCGTTGTACTTGTTGCGATCGATGGCGCCGGCGTGGGCGATCGCCTCCTGCACGGCCCGTTTGGTAATCTCGTGAATGGTCACCCGGCGCATCGACGGGTGGTCGCCGATGTAGTCGGCGAGGTGGCAGGCGATCGCCTCCCCCTCACGGTCTGGGTCCGGGGCGAGGTAGACGTGGTCGGCCTTCTTGGCGGCCCGTTTGATCTCGTCCAGCACCTTCTTCTTGCCGCGGATGACGTGGTACTCGGGGGCAAAGCCGTGGTCGATGTCGACCCCGAGGTCCTTCTGCGGCAGGTCGATCACATGGCCCACCGAGGCCAGGATCTTGAACCCCTTGCCCAGGTACTTCTCGATGGTCCGCGCCTTGGCGGGGGACTCGACGACGACCAGTGAACTTGCCATCCGTGCTCCGAACGCTTTGCGCTTCCATCGACAACGGCGGGAACGGCCCGCGACCGTTTCCCATCCGGTGGGCATTAGTCGCCCCCCTGTCTACTACCTACTACCTACTACCTACTGTCTACTCCCCACCGCAACGTACCCGCCCCCATCGGTCTGGCGAATCAGCCCCTGGAGTTCTAATTGAGTCAGCTCCGCCAGCAACGCGGAGACCCCCGTCTGGGTCAGGGACACCAGCTCGTCCACCCGGCGCTCCGAATCGGCCAACACCGCCAATAGCCGTGCGGCGAGGCCCGAGATCGGGGCCGCGGCCCGGGGGGGCGCGGGGGAGTTTGCAGGTAACCCTGTACGGCGGGGGGGAGCGCTGATACCACATCGGCCCCGCTTTGCACCAGCAGCGCCCCCTGTTTGATCAGCCGGTTGGCACCCACCGAGCGTGAGCTGGTGATGTTGCCCGGCACCGCGAAGACCTCCCGGCCGAGCTCCCCGGCCAGCCGTGCGGTGATCAGCGCGCCGGAGCGCTCCTGGGCCTCCACCACCACCGTGCCCACCGCCAGGGCGGCGATGATCCGGTTGCGGCGCGGGAAGAAGCCGCCGCGCGGCCGGGTGCCCAGCGGGTGCTCGGAGAGCAGGGCACCGTGGTCGCGGATCGCCGCCATCCGCGCCTCGCTGCCGGCCGGGTAGACCACGTCGACGCCACAGCCGAGCACTGCCAGGGTCCGTCCGCCCACGGCCAGGGCACCGTCGTGGGCCGCGGCGTCAATGCCGGTGGCCAACCCCGAGACGATGGTAGCGCCGCGGCCGGCGAGGTCCCTCGCCAGGGCCGTGGCCACGTGCAGGCCGTAGGGAGTGGCGGCCCGGGAGCCGACCATGGCGACCGCCACGCCGTCCTCCGGCCGTAGGTCACCATGGACATAAAGGACCGGTGGCGGATCGGCCAGGGCACGGACCCCCGCCGGCAACTCCGGTAGGGGCACGATGGTGACCCCCGCGTCCACCGCCCGCCGCACATCCGCCTCCGCCGCCTCCTGATAGCGGCCGTCACGCAGGGCGGACCGGGCCTCGCCGCGCACCGCATCCACCCCGAGCTTGCCGATACGCCCCGCCGCGAGGATCGCCTCGGCATCGCCATGAACCTCCAACAGGGCGGCGATCCCGCGCGCACCCAGTTCAGGGACGTGGTTGAGGCAAAGCCAGGGGTTCATTCAATCAATTCTCCCGGCAGGGGAGTCATCTGAGGCATCCTCCCCGGGGGGCATGGGGGGAGGGCCAGCGGAATTGGCGGTCGGTCGGAAGTCTTGCCTCTAAGCCGTGCGCGGTCCCGGGCGCCCCCACCCCGGCCCTCCCCCGAAGGGGGAGGGAGCTATTTGGCCTCAAACATGCCTGCGATCTCGTGCGCGTAGATCTCGGCGATGATGTTGCGGCGCATCTTCAACGTGTGGGTCAGCTCGCGACCGACGGCGAACGGCTCCGGAAGGAGGGTGAAGTGTCGCACGCGTTCGTACGGTTTGAAGCCACGCTCCGCGCTCACCAGGCGCCGGATCTCGCAGGAGAACAGGGATCGGACCTCCTCGTCCGCCAGGGCCTGGGCGTACGTCGCACACCCGAGGTCCGCCTCCTGGCAATACGCCATCACCTGCTCCTCGTTCGGGATGATCAGGGCCCCGATGACCTTCTGGTCCTGTCCCACCACCATCGCCTGCGCGATGTACGGTGACTCGGAGAGGGCCTTCTCCACCGGTTTCGGCTCCACGTTCTCGCCCCCGAGGAGGACGATGGTGTCCTTGGCCCGGCCGGTGATGGCGAGCTCCCCGGTCAGGCTGAGGCGCCCCAGGTCGCCGGTATTGAGCCAGCCGTCCCTGGAGAGCACCGCCGCGGTGGCCTCCGGCCGCTTGTAGTAGCCGTGCATCACCTGCGGCCCCTTGACGTGGATCACCCCGGTCTGCCCCGGGCCGAGGCTCTCGCCCCTCGGGCCGACGATCTTGATCTGGGTGCCGGGGATCAGCGGGCCGACCGTGCCCAGCTTGACCTGGCCGGGGAGGCGCACCGCCAGCACCGGGGAGGTCTCGGTGAGGCCATACCCCTCCAGGATCTCCAGCCCCACGGCATCGAAGAACCGGTCGACGTGGGCCGGCAGGGCGCCACCGCCGGAGATCGCCCCCTTCAGGCAACCGCCGGTCTTGTCCCGGATCGGCGCAAACTTGCGCTCGGCGACCCGGTAGAGGGGGCGCAGGGCGGCCGCCCGGACGGCCGCGCCGGCACGGCCGGCCTTTTCCGCGAAATACCCCTGGGGGCGATAGCGTGGCTCGGCGCCGCGGGCGATCCGATCCAGCTCCCGGTAGCGGGCCGCGATCGCCACCAGGCGGCGGAACAGGGCTGCCTTACGGCGTCCCTCCTTGGCCACCGCCGCGACCACCTTGTCGTAGATCGACTCCCAGATGCGTGGCACGCTGGCCATGTAGGTCGGCCGCTCCAGGAGCAGGTCTGCGCCCACGTCCTTGACCGTGGTGTACGCGGTGGAGCAGCCATACGCGATGGCGATGTACTCCGCACCGCGCTCGAACGAGTGCCACGGGGGAAGGAGTGACAGGAAGCGGTCCTCCGGGCCGAAGTCGATGATGTCCCGGATGACGTTTACCTGATGGAGGAGGTTGGCGTGGGTGAGCGGCACGCCCTTGGGCTCGCCAGTGGTGCCGGAGGTGTAGATGATGGTGGCCAGGTCATCCCCCTGGAGGGAGGCGCTGCGCTCCTCGACGCGGCGGTCCCCCGCGTCCCGCAGGGCGGTCCCCTGTGCGACCACCGCATCGAAGCGCAGCACGTGCTTCTCCGTGGCGGTGAACCCCTCATCGATGACGATGCAGGTGCTGAGGTTGGGGAGCTGATCGCGGCGCGCGTCGACCTTGGCGAGCTGGGCGGCGTTCTCCAGGATCGCCACCCGAACGTCGGCGTGGGCCAGGATGTAGGCGATCTCGTCCGCCGTGGAATCGGAGCCGCGCGGGACGTCGGCGGCGCCGGCGTGGATGGCCGCAAGGTCGGCGATGATCCACGGCAGGCAATTGTCGCCGATCAGGCCGACGTGATCCCCCACACCGACCCCGAGCTCGATCAGGCCGGTGGCGAAGTCATGGATGGTCTCGGCGAGTTGGGCGTAGGTGATGGCGCGAAATACGCATCCGTCCTTCACCTTGAAGGCGGGCCGGTGACCGTGGGTGGCCACCGTGGCGGCAAACATCTCCGGCAGGGTCGTGTACATCGTGGCGAGCGTTGCGTCCCGCCGGAGAGCTGTCAAGGCGGCGGCGCTCTGCCCATCGTCGACAGCAGCGGCCCCGCCCCCCTCGCTACCCGATGCGCCCTCCCGCGCTGTCAAGACCACCGCGACCGGCCTCGGTGACGGGCCGGAACCCATAATTTCCTGCCTCGCCCGCGCCGACCGCAACCCTTGGGCAAGGCGATACCAACAGCCCGGCGTGCCCTCACCCCGCGTCATGGCCCGCCCCCGAGAGCCTTGCACTATGGCATCCGTGAGCAGGCCGGAAGGATGGGCACGCGTTACAGCCGGTGGATGTCCGGAAAGACATACGCTTCCGATATCATTACAACATTAATTAAGAACGACATGGGATTTTAATGAATCCTCCGGAAACGTGCCGGCTCCTCGCCAATTAGGTGAGTTCCTAGGTCAAATTAAACTGTACCAATAGCATTTAATTTTAGCCGTCCATTCACGGGTCCACTCGGACCCAGGAGCCGCCCGACGGGAGGGACGACGTTGCGGCATGTTCAATCGAGGGGAGGGGACGAAGGGAGGCACTGCCAATGGTCCTAAAGTGAGAGATCGCCGCCGTCACTTCGATTCATGATCGGGGTCCATTAGGGCCCAAGAGCCCCTGCGCGGGAGGGGACCCTTGCGGCTCGCACAATGAACGGGAGTGGGACAGAGGAGGATACTGGCAATGGTTCGTAAATAGGAGCGGCGTAACCGTATTTCGATTCATGCGTAGGGTCGGCATTGGTGACAACCCGAGGTGATTGCAATGGACAAACTGGTTACCATGTTTTTCGCTGCCATTTTGACAGCTTCGATGGCTGCCGTTCCGACACACGCCGCCAAACCGGTCGACAATGACGGCGACGGCTACAAGTCCAACGTGGACTGCAACGATAACGATGATACCGTATGGAACCTCAACTGCTTGGGCGAGTGCGCCCCGGAGCCGCCCGGCGGCTGTAGTTGCACGATCACGGAGAACCCGGAGGTGAGCTGCGCGGACGGCGTGGACAACGATTGCGATGGGGCCACCGACAGCGCCGATTCAGATTGCGCGACGGGTGGCGCCTGCGCCGATTACACGACCAAGGGAGAATGTGTCGGGGATCCAGGCTGCGAGTGGCAGGGAAGCCCGAAGAACGGCACATGCGTGGATGTTGCCGGCTGCACACCCACCGAGGATCCCGAGACGAGCTGCTCCGACGGCGTCGACAACGACTGCGATGGCGCGATCGACGGCGCCGACTCTGATTGTGCGACCGGCGGGCCGGAAATGTGCAAGGATGGGGTCGATAACGATGGCGACGCCAATATCGATTGCGCCGATAGCGATTGTAACGGTACCCCGGAATGCACCAGCACTATCCCCGCCCATCTGACTATCAATAGCTATAACGGCCCTGCCACCTGTATCGCCTGCCACACTCAGGCGGGAAATCACGTGCTGAATTCCGTCCATGGTAGCTGGCTCGGGGACACCCCAGACGTCGTCAACATCTCGGGTCCCGCCGGCAAATGGGGCGCGAGCAACAACTACTGCACCGACCCCGAACTGGCCGATTACGCCTGCCTACGCTGCCATGTGTCGCTGGTCGGACCGCCTACGCAGGCGACGGCCGAGGATATGGATTGTCTGGCCTGCCATCAGAACGCCTATGACGCGACATTCGTGCCGAGCTCGCCACTGCAAAAGACCAGCTGTGTCGATGGCAGTACGAAAGACTATCTGATCCCGGTCAAAGAGGCGGATGGCAAATACCACAAATATCCCCGTTATGATCTGATGCCGGCCGGCGCCACCATGATCGAGATGGCAAGAACCGTGCATCTCCCCAACAACGAATCGTGCTTGGTCATCTGTCACACCGATGCCGGTGGTGGCGATGGCATCAAACGCGGTGACCTCGACTCGGCGATGGTGGATCCGCCGGTCAGCCTCGATGTACATCTGAGCTCCGCCGGGGGCGCGCAGATGACCTGCGTGGCTTGCCACGCCGCCATCAACCATCAGATCCCCGGCCGTGGCAACGACCTCCGACCCACGGACACCGGTGCCACTATGAGGCAATGTGTGGACTGTCACGTGGGCATGGACAGCGGTAGTGGGCATACTAGCGCTGGGAGACGGAGCGAGCCGGATCGCCATGTGGCCCGGGTCGCTTGCACTGCCTGCCACATCAGCTCCTACGGCGATGGCGTGCCCACGGAGATGACCCGGGATTGGACAGCACCGAAGTGGAGCCCCGGCGGCTGCGAAGGCCAGGGCGCCTGGGTCGGCACCACGACCAAAGGCTCCGGCGTGATTCCCGAGTACCAATTCTGGACGGGTCAAAGCTGGGTCTATGATCGCAACGGTAACGAAGGCTTGAGCCCCGATCCGGACGACGGCACGCTGCGCTATTCCTATCCGATCGGGGATATCAACAACGGTAAGCTCTACCCATTCAAAGTCCACACTTCGTGGAACCCGGTAGACAACGACACCAACATGACCAGCTTCGACGTGCTGGAAATGTTCATGACCGGCTGTTACGACGATGCCGCGCGGTCAGGGTTGGATTTTATCGGTGAATCGGGCGCGTATACCTGGAAGAACACCAAGGCCTACCAGTTGATCACCCATGGCATCGGCCCTGCTACCGACGCCAGCGATTGCACCAAGTGTCATCATGGCAACAATCAGTTCACCCTCGAGTTCGAGACCAAACTGGATGCGATCGGCTACCATCTCAAGGACGGCGATGGCAATGGCGTGATCAACGATAGCGACCGGCTGATCATCTGCAGCCAGTGTCATGCGGCAAAGAGCCTGAAACGGGACTGGGTGCAGATGCACAACCACACCTCGAAGGGTTCCGGCATCGGCTGTTACTTCTGCCACGAATTCCAGCGACCGGAGAGGAACCTGTGTGATCCATGCGATCCGGCATGTGTTGCGGAATTCGTGGATACCAACCCCTTCCCGCACCAGTGCCCGTGATCATACTGGTCATAGTCTATTAGTTCATCGCTAACCACCGTCACGGGGAATACGGAGTTGAGGCTCCGTATTCCCTATTTTATTGCGGCATCCATGTACGCGCAGGGCACCCGTTTGGAGCACGACGGATAACCCGACTGCTTCGGCAGATGGCAAACAGTCGATTTTGCCGTAGAGCTGCCAAGACACAGCGCGAAAGACAGAAAAGCAGGGCCCGCGCCGCGAATCGCGTCGCCACCCCGCCGAGGATCACCCTCGTCCATTCACCCACCCCGTCTCCCGACCCCTCTACCCTGCCAGGGACGGAGCGTGCGCCCCCAACAGACCGTGGCGCCACTGCGTCTTGGCGCGGAGAAACCGCCCGCTCGCCCTTTCCAAAGAATTTGGGATTACATGTCGCACGCCGGGTTCCCCTGGCGGATCAAGACGGGTAAAACGTGCAGCCTTATGTGGACTAAGCGGCTCATGCTCGTGGTGCCCGTCGCGGTGGTGGCGGTGCTCCTCCAGGCCTACCTGTGGGTGCCGACCTATGAGCGCCAGGCGACCGGCAACCCGGACCGGCTGGTGCGCTTCATCGACGCCGGGATCGGCGACGCCGCGATCCTCAACCCGATCCTCAACGCCGACACCGCCAGCGCTAACATCGTCGACCACGGCTTCGACGGGCTGCTTGACCTCGACGAGGAGCTGCGCCTGCGCGGCCGCCTCGCCACCGGCTGGACCATCACCGAGCGCGCCGCCTTCCCCCTGCCCCCAAGGGTCGACTTCGCCAGCCTGCGCACGGCCCTGCAACGTGACTTGGGCGAGGATCTCGTGGCCGTCGCGCTCAGGCCGGCGCAGCGAGTGGAGACCACCATCCCCGCCACCGAGCCGGATGGCACGCCGCCGCCGGTGACCGTGGACCGGCCCCCCTACGTCGCCCTGGATCTCGCGCGGGTGGTGCCGGACCTGTTCGCGCGTGTCGAGCCCCTGCTGCCCGACGGGGCGCTGGACGGGCTCAACCGCCTCCCCCGGGTGCACGCGGACGCGCCTGTTTCGCGCGCGCGGATCGCCGCCCACCTCGACGAGCTGTTGCCCCTGCGCCAGGAGCAACCGGTGATCGCGTTCCAGTTGCGCGACGGGGTGCGCTTCCACGACGGCCACCCCTTCACCGCCGCGGACGTGGTCTTCACCTGGCAGGCGATCATGGACCCGCGCAACCTGTCGCCGCGCACCAGCGACTTCGAGCCGATCGCCGCCATCGAGGTGGTCGATCCCCTGCGGGTGCGGGTGGTGTACAAGCGCCTGTTCTCGCCCGCGATCGACGCGTGGAGCATGGGCATCCTGCCGGAGCACCTGCTCAACCGCGAGGCCCTGGAGCGGGAGGCGCGGGCGCGCGGCCTGGACGAGGCGAAGGTGGCCGCCTTCGGCATGCGCGACTCGGACTTCAACCGTCACCCCGTGGGTACCGGCGCCTTCCGCTTCGTGGCCTGGGAGTCGGACGAGCAGATCCGCTTGCAGCGCAACGACGACTACTGGGACGGACCGCCGGAATACCGGGAGTACATCTACCGGGTGCTGCCCGACGTCTTCATCCAGGAGCTGGAGTTCCGCGCCGGCACCATCGACAGCTACGGCGCCGAACCGCACCAGGTGGCGCGTTACCGGGAGGACCCCACCTACCAGCCCTTCTCGCGGCTGGGCACCGGCTACACCTACATCGGCTACAACCTGCGCAAGCCGATGTTCCAGGACGTGCGGGTGCGTCGCGCCCTGGGCATGGCGATCGACGTGGAGACCATCATCCGCTACCTCCTGTACGGCGAGGGGGAGCCGGTCACCGGCCCGTATCCCAAGGTGACCAACTGGTACGACCCGGAGACTCCGCCCCTGCCCTACGATCCGGCGGCGGCCGAGGCCCTGCTGGAGGCGGCGGGCTGGCACCGCGGCGCGGACGGGATCCGGGTGAAGGAGGGCCAGCGCCTGGCCTTCGCCCTGATCACTAACAACGGCAATGCCCAGCGCAAGGCAATCGGCGCCATCGCCCAGGACGCGTGGCGCAAGATCGGTGTCGAGTGCCAGTTCCAGCTCTTCGAGTGGGCCGTCTTCCTGAAGGACTTCATCAACACCGGCGAGTTCGACGCGTGCGTCCTCGGCTGGTCCATGGGCCGCGACTTCGACCTGTTCCAGCTCTGGCACTCCTCCCAGACCGGCCCCCAGGAGCTCAACTTCGTGGGTTACCAGAGCGCGGAGACCGACGCCCTGATCGAGCGCCTGCGCCGCGAGTACGATGACGCCGAGCAGATCCGCCTGGCGCGTCGGCTGCACCGGCGGATCGCGGAGGACGCGCCGTACACCTTCCTGTTCGCCCCGCGCGGCACCACGGTGCTGGATCGCAAGATCGTGGTGGTGGAGCGGCGGCCCGACGGCAGCGAAGTGTACCACAAGATCAAGCCGGTCAAGTCCGGTGCCATCGGCTTCTACTTCAACCGCTGGCGTAAGCTCCCTCACGTGCCGGCGTTCGCGGCGGAGTGACCGACCACTCTCTCCCCCTCCGGGGGAGGGCCGGGGCGGTGGGCCTGGGCGCACGGTTGGGGAGTGCGCCGGGCGGCGTGCCGGTGCCACGCGCCCTCCCCCTGCCCCCTCCCGGCGGGAGGGGGTCTCTAGGGACTTCCCTGCAGGGAGACTCACGGCGCGGCCCGGGGGGGCTGCTCCGGGCATACGAAAGAGGGGCTCTAGGGACTTCCCTGCGGGGAGAAATCACCGCAGGGAACAGGTAGAGTCCTCCCTGCGATGAAGACCCTCCTCCTCGTCGGTGCCGGCGGCTTTGCCGGGGCGATCGCCCGCTACCTGGTGTCGGGATGGGTCTACGGCGTGGCCGGTACCCGTCTGCCCTACGGCACCCTGGTGGTGAACGTGTCCGGCTCCCTCCTCCTGGGTCTGGTCGCGGCGCTCGGAACCAGCCGCCTCGGGGTGGTGACAACCGAGCTGCGCGCCCTGGTGGCGATCGGTTTCCTCGGCGCCTTCACTACCTTCTCCACCTTCTCCCTGGAGAGCTTCCGCCTCCTGGAGGAGGGAAGCTACCTGTTCGCCGCCCTCAACATGGCGGGCAACCTCGCCCTGTGCCTCGTGGCCGTGGCCGCGGGCATCGCCCTCGCCCGCGCCCTGTAGTCCGGAGCCCTCCCATGCACGGCAAGAAACTCGACCTCAAGCTGATGCGTATCTACGTGGACGAAGGGGACAAGCACGACCACCGCCCGCTCTACACCGCGATCCTCGACCTGTGCCGGGCCCACCACGTGATGGGGGCGACGGTCTTCAAGGCGGTGGCCGGCTACGCCAACTCCGGCGCCCTGCACTCCGACCGGCTCCTGCGCCTCGCCATCGACCTGCCCTTGGTGGTCGAGGTGGTGGACCGGGAGGAGAAGATCGCCGAGCTGCTCCCGGCCCTCGACGAGATGATCACCAGCGGCGGGCTGATCACCCTCGAGGCCCTCACGGCGATCCGCTATACCGGGCACTCTGCCAGAGCCAGCGAGGCGGGGGAGTGAGCCCACCGGCGGCGCAAGACGGCGATGCCGGCGCGGCCCCGTCCCTGCGCACCCTGCCGGTCGCCGCGTGGGTGCTCTACGACTTCGCCAACTCCATCTACCCGGCGGTCATCACCACCGCGGTGTTCAGCGTCTACTTCGCAAAGGTGGTGGTGGGCAATGCGGACGGCCTCGGCGATCTGTGGTGGGGCCGGGTCCTGTCGCTGTCCATGCTGGTGGTGGCCCTCACCTCGCCGGTCATGGGGGCGATCGCCGATCGTGGCGGGCTCAAGAAGGTCTTGCTCGGGGTCTATACCGCCGTCTGCGTGGTGGCCGTGGCCCTGTTCACCACCATCCGCCCCGGCGACCTCCCCTGGGCCTTCCTCCTCGCGGTCGTGGCGAACATCGGCTTCGAGGGGGCCCTGGTGTTCTACAACGCCTACCTGCCGGAGCTGGCGCCGAAGAGCCACCATGGGCGCCTTTCGGGGGTCGGGTTTGGTGTGGGCTACCTCGGCTCCATCGCCGGCCTGCTCCTCGCCCTACCCCTGGTGCGGGCGGAGCGCTACGCCGCCACGTGGTGGACGGTCGCCATCTTCTTCGCCATCGGCGCCGTGCCGTGCCTGATCTGGCTCCCGCGGCCCGTGGCGCGGATGGCGGTAGGGCAGGCCGCCGCCACCGGCCTCCGCGAGCTGCGCCGCATCGTCCGCGACGTGGCGGACGACGTGGCCCTGCGCCGCTTTCTCCTCGCCTACTTCCTGTACATCGACGGGGTCACCACGGCCATCTACTTCACCGGCATCTACGCCGCCACGACCCTCGGCTTCGCGGGCAGCGAGCTGATCTACCTGTTCGTGGTGGTGCAGGTCTCGGCCCTGATCGGCGCCTTCCTGCTCGCCTCGCCCACCGACCGGTGGGGGCCGAAGCCCGTGGTCTCCCTCACCCTGATCGCGTGGACGGCGATCACGGTGGCGGTCTACTTCGTCCAGACCAAGGCGACCTTCGTCGCCATCATCGTCTTCGCCGGCACGGGCCTGGGGGCGATCCAGGCGGCGAGTCGCGCCTTCGTCTCACGGTTGATTCCGCCCGGGAAGGAGGGGGAGATCTTCGGCTTCTACGCCCTGTGCGGGAAGTCCTCCGCGGTGTTCGGGCCGCTGCTGCTGGGCTCCATCTCCCACGCCCTCGGCGGCAACCAGCGGGTCGCCCTCCTCAGCCTCGCGGCGTTGTTCCTCGCCGGCCTGGTGCTGCTGCAACGGGTCCCGGCGTCAAACTGACGGGCCGGCGTGTCACGGCGCTGGCGAAAGGGCGATCCCATGCGACGAAATCCCCACCTCCTCGCGACTTGATCCGACCGCGGGAACCTCGGGTAAGATCCTGGCTCATAATGCATTACGGGGTGCGGGGTGGATTTCCTCGATTACGAAGGGGCGCGATGGACCATGAGCAGCGCAGGCATAGGACGTGCTTGCACCTGCGCGGAAGCCGATCCCGCTCCCCCTACCCACACGCCATGGCCGTCCGTCATCTCCTGCCAGCCGTACTCTTCAGCGTCCTCGCCGCGTGGCACGGCGTGGCGGTCGCGTCATTCGACACCCGACCGGTGGTGCTGCGAGGGGTCCCCACCCTGGTCTACGGCAACCGCGTCGAGCTCGCCGGCCAGGCGGACAAGACCTGCGTGATCATGATCGAGATCACCACGGCCGGCGGCCACCGCGAGAAGGCGTACCTCGCCATCCCGAAGAACGCGGCGAGCGAGATCAGCCGCTTCATCTGCAAACAGAAATACGGCGACGGGCTGGTGGAGCAGGCAGAGGTCGATTGCGCCCTGGCCCTCGCCCAGCTCAGCGACGACGAGATCGCCGAGATGATCGCCCCCCTGCATTTCAAGGGGAACCTGCAGTTCTACCTGAAGAGCCTGAAGTTCGGCCTGGCCCGCCTGGTCAAACAGATCGAGCGGGAGCAGCACGAGACCGTGGCCCTCCACTGCCGGGTCAACGGCCAGGGCGTCAACATGCTGGTCGGCTTCCAGATCGGCGACCGCACCTACGACCTGACGACGCAGAACTAGGGCGTCGGGCGTCGCGGCGGATGAAGCGGACGGGGGGTACCCGCCGCTCATCCGCCAAGGATCCTCGCCCCTGAGGGCCTCCCCGAGCAGCGGACCAGCCGCGACGGCGACCACGTCCTCGCCTGCCCCCCGCCGCCGCGACTCCCTCGTCGCGAGCACCCGGAGGGCCCTGGCACGGCACGCCAGCGCGCCGCTCCCTCGTGGAAGTGGGGCAACCCTCCTAGCCCGCATTTCTCACCCCGAATCTGCTGCGACCGCACAACCGCCCTGCCTACCGGCAGGCAGGCCGGATCTCCTGGCCCACCTCGTCCGAGGTAGGAGCCGGTTGCACCGGCGATCCGCGGCCTGTAGCCGCGGCAGGCCTGCCTGCGGCAGGCAGGCCCGAAGGGCCTCTTGTCGCCGAAGGGATTCGGCTCCTACCGCCCTACTGGCAGGCAGGGGGCCGGCCAGGATCGACGCGCGTTGGCACGGTCTCGCGACCATCCGTGGTGAGAAATGCGGGCTAGCAGTCTGTCGGACTTCGCGGTTCTCGAGCGTAAGATACGGCCATGAGCCACTTCGTGGAAGCGAACCGAGACCAGCCCTTTTTGTTGCCGCCGGATCTGCGGGAGTG
>Ga0326597_10000458_pt1 | contig 72559 bp, 67 predicted proteins | sample RVTome_12_FD_203789 | JGI IMG/M metagenome (GOLD analysis project Ga0326597, IMG submission 203789) | Soil microbial communities from uranium-contaminated site in the Upper Colorado River Basin, Wyoming, United States - RVT100D185 | ecosystem: Environmental > Terrestrial > Soil > Contaminated >...
CCGTGTTGCCGGCGGTCATCCTGCTATGGCTGCTGCTGATGGTGCTGCCGGTTGCGCCGGCCGGCGCACAGGAGCGGCAGGCGGATGCGCCCGCTGCCACGGACGCACTCACGGCGGGCGACGACGGGACACAGGATGCGGCCGCGGCGGACACGGCGGCATCCGGGGAACCTGACAAGGCAGCGGCGCAAGGCGCGGCCGGGGAAGGGTGGCACCTGGCAACCGGTCTCGCGCTGGGCACCTTCGTCATCCCGGTGGAGTCGGATCTCACCGCGGAAGCCCTCGCGCCGGCACTGTACGTGGATCTGGATCTCTCTCCGTGGCTGGGTCTGCGCCTGGGCATCAACGCAGCGGAAATGAAGCTGGACGAGTTGACCCTGCAGACCACGACAATCTACCTGGCCTATCGCCATGCGTTCCAGGTGACGGGGAACTGGTGGGGCGAGCTCTACGCCGGGGTGGCATCGGCCGATTCGGTGCTGAGCGGCGAACGCGCCGAGCTCACGGCCTCCGGCAGCGGTCACGTCCTGGGGGCGTCGGCATGGTACCGCCTGCGCCGGTTCGACCTGGGCCTGCGCTATGAGCTGCTGTCCACGGACAGCGCGTTCTCCGGCATTTCGGTCAACACCGGCAGCAACCAGGTTCAGTTGACGGCGGCCTACCGCTGGTTCTGACCAACGAGGAGCCCGTGCCATGGGCGATATGACGATGCACAGATACCTGGCAGCGCGGTTCGTGGGCGGGCTCGTCCTTGGGCTGATGCTGGCGCTGGGGGCCTGTCAGGTGGACAACGAGGCGGGCGACGGTCTGCACACGCTGGCCGAACTGGACAGCCAACCGCCCGACTTCTCCGGGGTGGGCAGCATCAGCGACATCAAGGCCACCAGCTTCACGGTCACCTGGACGCCGGCCAACGACCACGGGCAGACTGCCCCGGCGGATATCGCCTACCAGGTATTCGTCAACAATGGCGGCAGCGCCTTCAGCAGCGCGGGCGCGGCATACGCCAGTGTGGTCGGCGGCACCACGCGGCATGTGACCGGGCTCACCCAGGCGACCGGCTATTGCGCCGCCGTGCAAGCCATCGATCAGGGCGGCAACAGCGATGGCAATGGCGCCCAGCTCTGCATCACGACACCCAGCGATGCGACGGCACCCGCCTTCGCGGGAGCGGCCGGCGCGACGCTGACCCAGGCGGCACCCCCGCGCATCACGGTGACCTGGCCCGCGGCAATTGACGATCAGAGCGAGCAGGCACACATCACCTATGCGATCTATCGCGCTGCCGCGCACAATGGGCATACCTTCGCCACACCCCTGGCCACGGTGACCGGCCAGACCAGCTTCGTGGACACGACGGTGTCGGGCAGCGCCACGTTCTACTATGTCGTGCGGGCGCAGGACGAGTCGCAGAACCAGGAGAGCAACCTGGTGCAGGTGGCCGCCTCCACCCCTTACGCAGCGGAGGGGACGGGTCTTGCGCCCTTTCCGGGCCTCCAGCATGAAGGTCACATGGGCGGCGCCGTGGCCCTGCTGGACTGGGATGGTGACGGGGTGATGGATCTTGCCGCGGGGGCTTGGAACACGGGGCATCCCGGGGCGGGCATCGTGGCCTACCGGGCGGGTCAGGTGAGCATTTACCTGGGGCAGGGCGACGGCACCTTCGCCCAGGATCCGGCTGTTCAGGTGTATTCACCCAATCCCACGGCCCAGGGCTACTTCGGCCGGTCGCTGGCCGTGTGTGATCTGCTGGATGACGGCACGGCGGACGACCTGATCGTCGGGGCCATGGGCGAGCAGCGCGTGTACCTGTACTTCAACGGCGGCAGCGGCCAGGACACTACCGCCGATCGGACCATCGGCGCGCCCGGCAGCCAGGGCGACACGGACAACTATGGCGAGGGCGTGGCCTGCGGGCGCATCGACGGCACCGGGGGCGATGACATCGTCGTCGCGGCGCCGGCCGGCGATTCCGACGGCACCAACACGGGCCGGCTGTTCTTCTACAACAACACCTCCACCGGCGGTGTGGTGAACATTGCCGGCCCGGACAGCAGCTACTTCTTCTCCCCTGTCTCGGATTTTGCCCTGGGCACCCAGCCCTGGTGCGGGCAGGGACTCGCGCTGGCGGACTTCGATGGCGATGCCCTGGTGGATCTGGCCGTGGGCTGTCCCCTGTCCGATGCGGGCGGCACCAACGACGGGACGGTGGTCTTCTACAGGAAGGTCAGCGCCAATGCGACCAACGACTGGTCCGCGGCGGGCAGCGCCGATGCGCCCAATGCGGGCGACCGCTGGGGGGCGGCCCTGGCAGCCGGGAATCTGGACGACGGCACCGCCGGCACGGAGCTGGTCGTGGGCCAGCCCGATTACGATACGCCCGGCATCAACGCCGGGGCCGTGACGATTCACGCCGTGAGCTTTTCCTCCCCCGACTTTTCCGTGGCGACGGCGGGGGCACTCATTCCCGATCGCGGCCCCAACGGACGCTATGCCGGGTTCGGCTATGCCCTGGCGGCCGCGGATACCGATGGCGACGGCGCCGCGGAGCTTGTGGTCGGGGCCCCGGAAGAAGATGCCGCCTACGGGGTTTTCAATACCGCCGCGGATGTGGGGCACTTCTACTTTTTTGCCGGTACCGCCGGGGCGATGCTGGACAGCCAGCCGGAGCAGGCGGATTTCAGCACCAACCTGACGGCACAGGGCCATGCCGTGCACGGGGGCACCTATGACCTCCGCTACGGCCTGGGCCTGTGCACGGGCGACATCAACAACGACGGGCGCGACGACGTGCTGATCGGCGCGGAAAATGACAGCAGCGACGGTCTGAGCCTGGGGCGGGTCTATGCGTGGACGTCCCAGTCCGGGCTGGCCATCGATCTGGCCGGCCCCCCGTCCGGTGTCTTCTCCTCGCCCGGATTTGTGGCCTACAAGCGTTTCGGCACGAGTTGCCTGGTGATGGATGTGAACGGGGACGGCCGCAACGATCTGCTCGTCGGGGCGCGCTATGCCGATGACAACCAGGCCGACCAGGGCGCGGTGTACATCTACCGCGGCGTGGCCAGCACCAGCACCGGCGGGAGCGACACGGGCAGTGTACCGCTGGGGGGCAACCCGGACCAGGTGCTGTTCGTCCCTGCCGATACGACCACCAATTCCCACTATTTCGGCAAGTCCCTGGCGGCCTGCGACCTCACCGGAGACGGCTACGCGGAGCTGATCGTGGGCGCCCCGGGCTTTGACGGGGCGCTGACCAACCTGGGCAATCCCCGCGGCAGCACCAACGAGGGCGCCGTGTTCGTGTTTCCCGGCGGCGCGGGGGGCGTGGACACCAGCAACTGGCAGGGCATCTTTCCCACCGACCAGAATGACGGCATCAGCCTGTATGGCCAGCCGGGCTATTCCGACGACAACTTCGGATATGCCGTCGGCTGCTTCCCGTCGGTGACGGCGTCGGCGGGCATGGACCTGGTGGTCGGGGCGCCCTTTGCGGCCAAGGTGGGCGGAAACGGAAACCAGGGCATGGTGGCCATCTTTCATGGTGTCACCAATCAAGACCCCACGGCGTACTGCGCGAGCAACGACTATGTGGGCTCGACGTGTCTGATCGACGATGCGCGCGACGTGCGGTTGGACGATCAGGGACCGTTCGCCAACGACGATTCCTATTTCGGCTCGGCGATCACACGGGGCGATTGGGATGGCCTGGACGGGCCGGACCTGGTCATCGGCAGCGGGCGGGCGCGCCAGCTGCCGCCCCAGCCCGACAACAACGGCGGTGTGTATGCCTTCCGGGGTGCATCCGGCGGGGGATTTCTGGATCTGACCGGCGGTGTGCCCCTGAGCGTCCATGCCTACCTGGATCCCACGAACTTCGAGGACAACCGCTTCGGCGAGGGCGGTCTGGCGCTCAGCGACATTGACAACAATGGCACCGCGGACCTGCTCGTGGGCGCCTACCGCTGCAGCTATGAGGATGCCGCGACGGGCCAGCGGGGGAGCACGACGGGCTGTGTCTTCATCGACCACGGCGACTATGTGCCCTAGGCAGGAAACAGCCCGGTGCCCTAGGCAAGGTACAGCCCGGTGCCTTTGCCGGCGCACAGCACCATGCCCAGTAGCACCGTACCGTGCCCCAGGCGTACATGGCCCCCGGCTCAGCCCAGCTTGCCGGCCAGATAGTCGGTGAAGGCGCTCAGGGTGGTGAGCTGCGGGTAGTCGGCTTCGGGAATGTCCACCTGCAGCGCCTCGTGCAGGGCCACGACGATATTCAGAAAGTCCATCGAGTCCAGGTCCAGCTCAGCGCGCAGATCCGTGTCCGGCTCGACCTCCGCGGGACTGATATCCGGGGCCACGGTGGTGATGGCCTTCACGACGGCCTCGCTGATGGTTGCCTTGTCCATGGGTGCGCCTCGCTAGCGTCAAGCCGTTACAGGGATGCCGGCTCCTGCAACAGCCGGTCGATGGTATTCAGGTAGATCGCGCCGCGATGGCCGTCGCTGGCCCGGTGGTCGCCGGCGAGCGTGGCGGAGATTGTCCGCTGGGGCGAGATGCGCCCGAAGCCCACCAGCGCCACCTGGGGCGGGTAGATGATCCCGTAGACCGCGTCCACGCCCTGTTCGCCGAGATTGGTGATGGTGATCGTGGCCCGGGTCATCTCCGCCCCGCGCAACCGCCCGGCCCGCGCCCGGGCCACCAGGTCGCGCAACTCGGTCATGAGCTGGTCCAGCCCCTTGTCCTGCACGTCCATGATGGCCGGGGCGATCAGCCCGCCCTGGCGCAGGCTGACGGCCATGCCCACGTGCACGCCCTCGCCCGGCTGAAAGCGGTCGTCCTGCCAATAGCCGTTCATCTCGGGCACCTTGGCCACGGCCTTGGCCACGGCCTTGATCAGCAGCACGGAATAGAGCAGGCGCTCGGGCACGGGGCGCTGCGCGTTCTGGGCCTGCAGCCAGTCCAGGGCCGGGGCCATGTCGATCTGGGTGGCCAGGTAGTAGTGCGGAATCTCGCGCTTGGAGCGGGCCATGGCCGCGGCGATGGCCCGGCGCATGGAGGCGGCCCGCTCCTCAGCCGTGGGCGGGGCCTTTTCCGCCGCAGGGGGCGTGGCGCCCGCGGCGGCCTGCTGTGCGGCGGCCTGTTCGACATCAGCGGCCAACACGGCGCCCTCCGGCCCGGAGCCGGTGATGGCGTCCAGGTCCACGTCCAGTTCCAGGGCCAGCTTGCGTGCCCGCGGCGAGGCCCGGCGGAATCCCGCCGCGCCCCCTGCGGCCGGGGTGGGCCGCGCGGCGGCCCGCTCCACATCGCTGTGGGTGATGGCCCCGTCGATCCCCGTGCCGCGCACGCTGGCCAGGTCCACGCCCAGTTCCAGGGCCAGCTTGCGCGCCCAGGGAGTCACATGGCCCCGCCCGGGCAGCGCGGCGCCGGCGGGACCGGCAGGCGCGGCGAGTGGGGGCGGCGGCCGTGGCACGGCCTCGGGTGGCGGCGCTGCCCGTGGCGGCGGGGTGGGCGCGGCCTCCGGCGCGGTGGGCTCGGCCTGCGGCTCACCCTCGGTGCGCACCAGGGCCAGCACGGTGCCCACGGGGACGCGCTCGCCGGGCTGGACGATGAGTTCCTCGATGACGCCCGTCTGCCAGATTTCCATGTCGATCACGGCCTTGTCCGTGTCGACCGCGGCCACGATGTCACCGCGCTTGACCGTGTCGCCGGACTTCACCAGCCATTCGATCAGCGTACCGGCCTCCATGTCCGCCCCCAGGGAGGGCATGCGCAGCTCATACATGATCCCTCACCACGCTACGGGCCGCGGCGACGATGCGCTCGGTCTGCGGAATGGCCGCGTCCTCCAGATGCTTGGCATAGGGAATGGGCACCTCCGCGCTGCACACGCGGCCCACGGGGGCATCCAGCTCATAGAAGGCCTCCTCCACCAGCCGCGCCACGATCTCCCCGGCCAGGCTGCCGCTCTTCCAGCCCTCGTCGATCACCACGGCGCGATGGGTGCGGCGCACGGAGGCGGTCACGGTCGCCATGTCCAGCGGCCGCAGGGCGCGCAGGTCGATCACCTCCGCGGAAATGTCCTCCCGGGCCAGGGCATCGGCGGCGGCCAGGGTCTTGAACAGCGTCCCGCCGTAGGTGATCAGCGTGACGTCCTTGCCCTCCCGGCGCACGGCAGCGCCGGTGAGCGGCACGGCGCCGGCGGCCTCGTCCAGGTCACCCTCCATGTTGTACAGGGTGGCATGCTCGAAGAGCAGCACCGGGTCCGGATCGGCCAGGGCGCCGGCCAGCATGCCGCGGGCATCCTCCAGGGTGGCCGGCGTGATGATGGTGATGCCGGGAATGTGCGCCAGCCAGCCCTCCAGGCTGTGGGAATGCTGCGCGGCGAGCTGCCGCCCGGCGCCGGTGGCCATGGTGATCACCAGCGGCACGCTGACCTGCCCGCCGGACATGTGGCGCAACGTGGCGGCCGTGTTGACGATCTGGTCCAGCGCCAGCAGCAGGAAGTTGACCGTCATCACCTCCACGATGGGGCGCATGCCGCCCAGCGCCGCGCCGATGCCCGCGCCCACGAAGGTGGACTCGGAAAGCGGCGTGTCGCGGATGCGCTCGGGCCCGAATTCCTCCAGGAACCCCTTGCTCACGGCATAGGCCCCGCCGTAGCGGCCCACATCCTCGCCCATCAGGAACACGCGCTCGTCGCCGCGCAGCGCCTCCTCCATGGCCATGTGCAGGGCCTGGCGATAACTGACGCGCTGGGTGCTCATGGTGCCTCCTGGCCCGCGGGGGTGGTGACATCGACCAGCAGATGCTCCAGCGGCTCCAGCGTCCCCGCCTCGGCGAAGGCCACCGCATCGTCGATCTCGGCCTTGGCGTCGGCCTCGATCCGCGCCACGTCCGCGTCCTCCAGCATCCCGGCCTTGCGCAGGCGCGCGGAAAAGGTGTCGATGGGGTCATGCCCGCGCCATTCCTCCACCTCCGCCTTGTCGCGGTACAGATCGGGGTCGTACATGGAATGGGCGCGGAAGCGGTAGGTCTGGAATTCCAGGAAGCACGGCCCCCCGCCCTCGCGCACGAAGGCGGCGGAGCGGCGCGCAGCCTCCGCCACGGCGAGCACGTCCATGCCGTTCACGGCCTCCGCGGGCATGCCGTAGCTGCGCGCCTTGGCGGCCAGGTCGGGCTGGGACTCGTGGCGCCGCAGGGCCGTGCCCATGGCGTAGAAGTTGTTTTCGCAGAAGAACAGCACGGGCAGATGCCACAGGGCGGCCAGGTTGGCCGACTCATGAAACTCCCCCTCGGCCACGGCGCCGTCGCCGAAGATGCACACGGTGGCCCGCTCACGCCCTTGCAGCTTGTCGGCCAGGGCCAGCCCCACGGCGATGGGCAGCCCGCCCGCCACGATGGCGTTGCCGCCGTAGAAGCGGCGGGAGACATCGAACAGGTGCATGGAGCCGCCGCGCCCGCGGCTGCACCCTTCCTGCTTGCCGAACATTTCCGCCATGATGGCGCGGGCGCTGATGCCGCGCATCAGCGCATGGCCATGCTCGCGGTAGGTCGCCACCACGGCCTCGTCCTCGGCCAGTGCGTGCATGCAGCCCACGCCCACGGCCTCCTCGCCGATGTACAGGTGCAGGAAGCCGCGGATCTTGGTGGCGCTGTAAAGCTCGATGGCGCGCTCCTCCATGCGGCGGATGCGCACCATGTCCCGCAGCAGGCCCAGGGCCTCCTCGCGGGCCAGCGCCGGCGGCAGGGGCTGCGCATCGGCGGGGGGATGGACGAATTCCTCTGGGCTCGGCCCGGTCTGACTCGGCATCACTCATTCTCCAGGGTGGAGGTGTCGCCTTCGGGCAGGCCCAGCTCGCGTGCCTTGAGCAGGCGGCGCATGATCTTTCCGCTGCGCGTGTGGGGCAGCTCGGTCTTGAAGTCGATCTCGCGCGGGGCCACCGTGGCGCCCAGGCGCTTGCGCACGTGGCCCATGATCTCCAGCTTCAGCGCCTCGCTGGGCTCGTGCCCCGGCTTGAGCGTGACGAAGGCCTTGACCACCTCCATGGCGATGGGGTCGGGCTTGCCGATCACACCGGCCTCGGCCACGGCGGGATGCTCCATGAGGGCGCTTTCCACCTCGAAGGGGCCGATCAGGTGGCCGGCGGACTTGATCACGTCGTCGGCGCGGCCCACGAACCAGAAGTAGCCGTCCGCGTCGCGCTTGGCCAGATCGCCGGTGATGTACCAGCCGTCGGCAAAGGCCTTGTCGTAGCGCGCCTGCTCGTTGAGGTAGGTGCGCATCATGGAGGGCCAGCCCACGCGCAGGGCCAGATCGCCCTCGGTGTCCGGTGCGTCCACCACCGTCACGGCGCCGTCCTTGTCCCGGTGCACGATGCCCGCCTCGATGCCGGGCAGGGGCTTGCCCATGGAGCCGGGCTTGATGTCCATGGCGGCATAGTTGGCGATCATGATGCCGCCGGTCTCTGTCTGCCACCAGTTGTCATGGATGGGCAGGCCGAAGGCCTCCATGCCCCACCACACCGCCTCCGGATTGAGCGGTTCGCCCACGCTGGCGATGAAGCGCAGCCGCGGGAGCGGGTATTGCCGCACCAGCTCGGTGCCGGCCTTCATCATCATGCGCACGGCCGTGGGCGCCGTGTACCACACGGTCACGCCCTGCTCGGACAGAATGCGGTACCAGCGCTCCGCGTCGAAGTCCGCCTCGTCCACGATCATGGTCACGCCGTGGGTGAGCGGGGAGATGATGCCGTAGGAGGTGCCGGTGACCCAGCCCGGGTCGGCGGTGCACCAGAACACGTCGTCAGGGTGCAGGTCCAGCGCGTACTTGCCGGTCATGTGGTGGGCCACCACGGCCTCGTGCACGTGCACGACGCCCTTGGGCGTGCCCGTGGTGCCGCTGGTGAAGTGCAGCAGCGCCATGTCCTCGGGGTTCGTGGGGCCGATCTGATAGTCCGGCGAGGACGCGGCGAGCCGGGTGCCCAGGTCCATCGTGTCCGGCTCGGCCGTGGGCGCCTCGCCCTCGCCGATGAGCAGCACGTGCCGCAGGGACGGCACCTCGCCGCGCAGGCCCTTCACCTTGCGCTTGTACAGATGCTCCGTGGTGACGATGACCTTGCCCTCGCCCAGGTTGAGCCGGGCCTTGATGGGCTCGGGCCCGAAGGCGGAGAAGAGCGGGCAGAACACCGCGCGGTGCTTGAGCGTGCCCAGCACGGCCACGTACAGCTCCGGAATGCGCGCCGCCAGACCATAGACGCGGTCGCCGGGCCAGACGCCCAGTGTGGCCAGCAGGTTGGCGAATCGATTGGACTGTTCGCTCAACTGCCCATAGGTCAGGTCGCGCACCTCCCCGTGCCGGCCCAGCCAGCGCAGGGCCAGCTTGTCGGGTGTGCTGGCGGCATGGCGGTCCACGGCCTCGTGGGCAATATTCAGCCCCCCGCCGGGCAGGCCATCGAGCCAGCCGCGGGCCGTCTCCCAGGTGAACTCGCGGCGTGTGCGCGCATAGTCCAGCAGGTTCGGCGGGAGCGCCCCCTGGCGCTGGGGCACATCCGTCCCCTTCACAATGATGTCCTTGCGCATGACGCCCTCCGGGCATGGCTGCCGGCACCCCAGCGCTGGGTGCCGGTAGCGTTGATTGCCCCACTATAGCCAGCCTGCCCCGCCGATGCCTTGATCTATGCCAAGTCAAGCCCGGCGGCCGGTCGACCCCCTTGGCACGGGTGTCAGGTGATCGCTCCGCGCGCGGAGATGGGCCAGAGGGCCTCGACGCGGCCATTACGGATGCCCACGTACCAATCGTGCAGATTGACCGTGGGGTCGCAGTGGCCGGGGATCAGCATCAGCTTGTCGCCCAGGGCAAAGTCAGGGGAGGCAGCGTCGAGCCGGAGCGTGCAGTGCTCGTCCGAGACCCGATCCACCGGCACGTCCGGCATGTCCCGCACCTGGGGCTTGCCCGATTCCATGGTGTACGCCTTCAGGCCCGCGTCCAGCACGGCCCGCTCCGCCTTGGGCCGGCTGATCACCGTGCTGTAGACGAACAGGCTGTGCTCGAAGGTGCTCACAGGGGTCCCCTGTGCATCCAGGTTGCGGGCATAGTCCACGTCCATGAAGACATAGGAACCGGCCTGCAATTCGGTGTAGACGCCGCTGTCGCGCTCGTGGGGAAATGTCCCTGTGCCGGCGCCGCTCACGCACTCACAGGGGATGCCGTCGCGCGCCAGGAGCTCCAGGGACTCGCGCACCATGTGCACGGCTGACTGAATCGCTTCCCGGCGCTCGGCCTCGTGGCGCAGATGCTGCGCGGTGCCGTTGTAGGCCTGCAGCCCCCCGAAGCGCAGGCCCGGTGCCGCCGTGATGCGCCGGGCCAGGTCGAGCACGGGTTGGCCGGGCTGCACGCCGCAGCGGGGCGTGCCCACCTCCACCTCCACCAGCACGGGCAACTCCACGCCATAGGCCACGGCGGCCTCGCTGAGCTGCGCCACGTGGATCGGGTCGTCGGCACAGACCGTCACCTCCGCGAGGCGGGCCAGCGCCGCGAGGCGAGCCACCTTGGTCTTGCCCACGATCTCGTTGCTCACCAGCACGTTGCTCACGCCCCCATGCACCATGGCCTCGGCCTCGCCGACCTTCTGGCAGCAGACCCCCACGGCGCCCAGGGCCATCTGCTTGAGGGCGATGGTGGGACACTTGTGGGTCTTGGCATGCGGGCGCAGGCGCACGGGCGAGCCGGCCACCGCATCGGCGAGTCGGCGCAGGTTGCGATCGAAGGCGTCCAGGTCGATCAGCAGCGCCGGCGTGTCCACGTCTTCCAGGGCCATCCCGATGGTGGCGGGAGGAATTGTCGTCATGTCTCAGGCTCTCCGTGCAGGTGCTGGTCCTGGGGCAACAGCCGGCGTCTCCGGCCGGCTCGCCCATGGCGCCGTGCACACCCCAATCGCCGCGCCGTGTCCATGCTTGCCTGTACCAACATCCCGGGCAAGGACCAAGCGCCCCAGCCACCGCCGGACGCCAGCGGCGGCATGACGCCTAACGGAATCCTGATTGGCATTGCGGGCGGCGCAATACGAGCATCGAGGAAGGATGCCCGTGATGCTTGCGGCGGGTCCGTGCCATGCTGCCGGCATGACCGCTGGTGGAGCGATGTTGCTGGTAAAGCCTATGCCGCCGGCATGACCGCTGGTAGAGACCATGGGCAGTGAAACACATTCGGTGCGAGGTGACCTGTGACGACGCGGATCGTGATCAATGGATTTGGCAGAATGGGACGGCTGTTGCTGCGCACGGCGTGGGACTGGCCCGACTTGGAGATTGTGGGCATCAACGAGACCCAGGGCGATGCGCAGACGGCGGCCCATCTGCTGGTCTTCGATTCCATTCACGGCCGCTGGCAGCGGGAGGTGCACGCGGAGGGCGATGCGCTGCGCATCGATGGCCGGCGGGTGGCCTTCACCAATCATCCCGGCCCGTCGGCACCGGGCTGGCGGGATGCCGATGCGCACCTGCTGCTGGAATGCTCGGGCGCCTTCCGCACGGTGGCGCAATTGTCGCCATACTTCGATGCAGGTTTCCGCAAGGTGATCGTCTCCGCCCCGGTGAAGCAGGGGGCGCTGAACATCGTGATGGGCGTGAACCACGAGGCCTACGATGGCGCCCAGCACCATCTGGTCACGGCGGCCTCGTGCACCACCAACTGCCTCGCCCCGATCGTCAAGGTTTTGCACGAGGGGCTGGGCATTCGCCACGGGGTCATCACCACATTCCACGACGTCACCAATACCCAGTCGGTGATCGATGCGCCCCACAAGGATCTGCGCCGGGCCCGCTCCGCGCTGCTGTCCATGATCCCCACCACCACCGGCTCGGCCACCGCCATCGGGCTCATCTACCCGGAATTGCAGGGGCGGCTGGACGGCATCGCCGTGCGCGTGCCGATCCTGAATGCCTCGTTGACCGACGGCGTGTTCGAGCTGGCGCGCAGCACGACAGTGGCCGAGGTCAATGACTTGTTTCGCGAGGCCGCGCGGACAACGCTCAAGGGCTATCTGGCCTATGAGGAACGGCCCCTGGTCAGCGCGGACTACCGGGGCGATCCCCATTCGGCGATCGTGGACGCGGCCTCGACCATGGTGACCAACGGCACCCAGGTGAAGGTGCTGGCCTGGTACGACAACGAGATGGGTTACGTGCACCGCCTGGCCGAGCTGGCCCGCCTGGTGGCCGGCTCACTGACCTAGCCCCGCCATGCGCAGTCCCGCCGGGATGGCGAAACAAGCCGGGGTCCCTTCCCTTCCGCAAAGCCTGGCCCTGGCTGGGCGGCGCAGCTGCGTGGGTGTACCGTTGCCTTGACGGGACGGGTGCCTTGACGGGACGGGGTGCTGCAGGGGCCGTTGCCGGCGTCGCGGAGGGGAGAGATCGTGTACCGCATCCGGTGGTTGATCTGTGAGATGGCGCTGCTCTACGGCGGTGTACCCTTGCTCGCCCTCGCCTTGGCGCGCCACGCCACCGTGCCGCTCGCCGCGGTGATCGCACCCGCCCTGCTGATGCTGCTGGGCTGGCTGCACTTCCTGCCGGGCTTCACCTGGCGCGACCTGTGGCGCACATCCGTGAACCGCGCGGAACGCAGCAGCATCCTGGGCTGGTTTGCCGCCATCGGGACGGCGCTGACGCTCTATGCCCACTATTGGGGGCCGGTGTCGCTGCTGTACATGCCCCGCGAGCGGGCGGGACTGTGGCTGCTGATCCTTGTCGCCTATCCCCTGCTCTCCGTGCAGGCGCAAGAGGTCGTGTACCGCGTGTTCTACTTTCACCGCTATGCCGTGCTGTTCCGGTCGCGGCCCGTCCTGGGGCTGCTGCTGAACGGCCTGCTGTTCGCCCACGGGCACATCATCTTCGGCAACTGGCTGGCCATCCTGCTCAGCTTCGGTGGCGGGGTGCTGTTTTCCTGGCGCTATCGGCGCAGCGGCTCCTACTGGGCGGTCGTCCTGGAACACAGCCTTTACGGCTGCCTGATCTTCACCATCGGGCTGGGCCAGTTCTTCCATACGCCGGCCCTGCTGCGCCTGCCATAGCGGGTGCGTCTGCCGCGCCCGGGTCTGGCCTCGGGCCTTGCGGCGCCGCTGCCGCGCCTGCGCGGGACGATGCCCAGCCACACAACCCACCCATCACGCGCGTGCAGCCGGCAGGATTGTCAGGGAATACCTCCCGACGGTAATCCCTTCGCCCTGACACACGAAAGCAAAAAGCCCCGGAGACGCATACGCATCGCCGGGACTCGCTAGCGGAGAGAGAGTCCGCCTCCGCTTAATATCACCCTGTTGCACCCCGTCGCATATCATGCCGCAAACCCGCTGGTGATGGTCAATTCCAGGATTCCGCTTGCCTTATCGTGTCGCAACTTGTAGCGTCTAATTGCGTTCACGTGGTGGGGTAGGCGGTTGGGATAACTTTAGCAGCGGAGACGCGAGACATGCCGAAAACAGCAAGGCCGTTGAGCGCTACCCAGGTACGCCGGATCACAACGCCGGGCCTGCACGCGGTGGGCGGGGCCACCGGCCTACACCTTCAGGTTGCGAAGAGCGGCGCACGGTCGTGGATTCTACGCATCACGGTGTCCGGCAAGCGCCGCGACCTGGGCCTGGGCAGCTTGACTGACGTGCCGCTGGCCATGGCCCGCGAGCGCGCGCGGGAGACGCGGGACCTGGTCTTCCAGGGGCGAGACCCCGTGCTGGAGCGCAAGGCGCGGCACGCCGCCATGATTGCCGAGCGCGCTTCCCGCCTCACATTCGATGAGGCCGCGCGGCGCTACCTGGCCGCCAAGACGACCGAGTTCCGCAACGTCAAGCACGGCAAGCAGTGGGAGGCCACGTTGACGGCCTACGCATCGCCAGTGATCGGTGCGCTTCCCGTGGCGGACGTGGCCCTGCCGCATATCGTGAGCATCCTTGAGCCGCTGTGGCAGAACAAAACCGAGACGGCCACCCGGCTCCGGGGGCGAATCGAGAAGGTCCTGTCCTGGGCTACCGTGAGCGGCTACCGCACCGGAGACAACCCGGCCCGCTGGCGGGGGAACCTTGACGCCGTGCTGCCCCAACCGCGCAAGATCGCCAAGGTGCAGCATCACCGCGCGGTGCCGGTCGATGACGTGCCGGCCTTCCTGACGGGGCTCCGGGCGCGGGATGGCATGGCCGCGAAGGCACTGGAATTCCTGCTGCTGACCGCCGCACGCTCCGGGGAAGTACGTGGCGCCACATGGGATGAAATCGACCTGAAGGCAGCAACCTGGACCATCCCGGGCGAGCGCATGAAGGGGGGCCGCGAGCATCGGGTGCCGCTTTCCGGGGCCGCCGTTGCGCTGCTCAAGGCGCTGCCCCGCTTCGAGGGCAACCCCCTGGTGTTCCCGGCCGCACGCGGGGGAATGCTATCAGACGCCACGATGGGCGCGGTGCTCAAGCGCATGAAGGTTGCCGCGGTGCCGCATGGCTTCAGATCCAGCTTCCGCGACTGGGCAGCCGAGCGCACGGCCTACCCGCGCGAAGTTGCGGAGTCGGCCCTGGCTCACGTCAATGGCAACCGCGTGGAGGCCGCCTATTTGCGAACAGACATGCTCGACCAGCGCCGGCGCCTGATGCGCGATTGGGCCTCCTTCTGTGCCAAGCCGGCGGCGAAGGCTGGGAACGTCGTGCCGTTGCGCGGGGGGCGCGCATGACCATGTTCACCCCCGAGCTTTCCAAAATGCTACTGAGGCTGCGCAGGCTTCACGACGAAGATCCGGAACTGTTCGGTCTGGCCCTGCGCCTGGGCTTCCGGGATGGGAGCGCGCTTGGCCCGCCGCCGGCACTGGTGCGCGGCAAGCCGCTCCGTGACAACGAATTGAGCTTGGCGCTGCTGCTGGGGGACTACCGGCACCGCCCCGCTGGCATGACCCGCGAGCAGTGGTTGGAGGATCGCGCCGGGCATGGGCTGCTATCCGGCACCGCCTATGCCGTCCGCGTGGACCGCACGGCCGATACGATCTTGACCCGGCTCAAGAAGGCTGAGCACCGCGCCAAGGTTGATCCCGAATTTTCGGAGCAAGCCGACTTCTGGGGCGAGGCTTTGCGCGCGCTCGACATAGGGTGAAACCAAGCCGCCGCTTCACCCTGACACACCCCGCCTAAATCCTTAGCATCGCCTTGCAACCTGTCACGCAAAGCGAGGTGATGCATGGACACGTACCTTTCAGATCGACAATGTGCCGCACGATTCGGTGTCAGCCGGGCGACCATTTGGCGCTGGACCCAGGCGGGGAATTTTCCGCAACCCGTGCGCCTGAGTTCCTGCTGCACCCGATGGCGCCGCGCGGATGTTGAGACGTGGGAGGCCGCCCTGGGCAGCAAGACAGCGGCGGAGATTATGGCGGAGAAGGGCGCCGCCTCCGCGTGAGCGGTGCAATCCCGCCAGACCGCGCCGTGCCAGGGTTTTCCGAGCGCGCGACACCTGGTGTGGTGGAGGCCGGAAAAAATCATCCCAACCGCCTACCCCACCACGCGCATGAAACCGACCTTGAAAAGCGACACTCGCCCGGTGCGCTCCTTCCACAACACAGGGCTTTGATCGAGGCGAGCGCGATTGCCCCCGCCGTGGCGGCCGCGAGAGGCTATTTCTCCGCCCTGCAAAAAACCGATCTGGCCAGCCTGGGCTTTTCCATGGGCCAGCGCCGCGTGCCCGCATTGGTTGTGCCCCTTCACGGCGCGTCCGGCGGTGTGGTTGCCCATCAAATCCGGCCGGATGCGCCACGCGAGCGCAACGGGAAGGCGCTCAAGTACGAGACCCCCGCCGGCGCGCGCAATGTGATCGACGTGCCGCCCGGCGCGCGTCCGTCCATCGGCAACCCGGCGGTGCCGCTGTGGATCACCGAGGGCGCACGCAAGGCCGATGCAGCGGTGTCTGCCGGCGCGTGCTGCATCGCGCTTTCGGGTGTATGGAATTGGCGCGGCACCAACGCGGCCGGAGGCAAGACCGCGCTACCCGACTGGGATGAGATAGCCCTGAACGGCCGCCAGGTGCTCATCGCCTACGATAGCGATTCTGCCACCAATCCCGACGTGCGACACGCGGAAGAGCAGCTTTCGCGCTTTCTGGTGCATCGGCAGGCCCAGGTGCGGGTGCTGCGCATCCCACCCGCGCCGGACGGCGGCAAGCAGGGGCTCGATGACTACCTGGCCGCCGGCGGCACCCTGGAGGCGCTCACCGCGGCAACACCGGCACCAGCTCCACCCGCGCCGGCCAAGCCGAACAAGGAAGGGGACGCGCTGCCCCCGCAATTCTCGGAGTCTGCGCTAACCCTAGATTTCGTTGATCGGGCTGCCGGCCGCTTCCTGTACGTGGCGGAATGGGCGCGGTGGCTGCGCTGGACCGGCACCGTCTGGGAGCACGATGTGGAGCGGCGGGCTCTAGATGAGGTGCACAAGCTGTGCTGCACCGCCGCCGCATCACTTGAGGCCTACTTATCGGCTGAAGGGAGGCCCGTGGGCCGGGCGCGTTCCCTGGCCGGATGGCGCACCGTTCGTGCGGTGGAGCAGCTGGCCGCGACGGATCCCCGCATGACCGCGAGAGCGGAAGAATTTGACGCAAACCCCTGGGCGCTGAACACGCCCGGCGGAATCGTCAACCTGCAAACCGGAGAGATGGCCCCCCACGACCCGGGGGCCCGTTGCTCCAAGATCACGGCCGCAACCCCCGGTGGAGAGGCCCCGCGCTGGCACCGCTTCCTGGACGAGGCCACCGTCGGCGACACGGAGCTGCAAGCGTTCCTTCAGCGGTGGGCCGGATACAGCTTGACCGGCACCACGACGGAGCACGCGCTGGCATTCATCTACGGGCCCGCCGCAGCCGGCAAGTCCCGGTTTGCCGAGGCGCTGCGCTTCGCGTGGGGATCGTACGGCATGACGGCGCCAATGGACTTGTTGCTTTCCTCGACCCACGATCGCCACCCGGCGGAATTGGCCCGGCTACAGGGGGCGCGCCTGGTGACCGCGGCCGAAACGTCCGGCACCCGATCATGGGATGAATCCCGCGTGAAGGCGCTCACCGGCGGAGACAGGGTGGCCGCCCGATTCATGCGAGCTGACTTTTTCGAGTTCGACCCGCAGTGCAAGTTGCTCATCACCGGGAATTACCGCCCCCGTATGTCCAACGCTGATGACGCCATGCGACGGCGCTTCAACGTGGTGCCCTTCGAGCACACCGTCCCCGAGGGCCAGCGGGACCAGGGTCTTGCCGAGGCACTGGAAGCCGAGGCCGGCGGAATCCTGGCCTGGGCTGTGGAGGGGGCGCTGGACTGGCGCCATGATGGCCTGAGGCAACCCCGTGCCGTGCAGAATGCCACCGCTGGCTACTTCGAGGCCGAAGATGTGATCGGGCGATTCCTCGCCGACCGTTGCGCGATGATCGCCGGTTGGACCCCTACCGGGGCACTGTGGAACGCGTGGGAGGATTGGTGCAACGCGGAAGGCGAGGCCCCCGGATCGAAGCGCCGGCTCGCCGATGCGCTCCAGCGACACGGTGCAATTCCAGAGCGCCGGGACGCCGGTCGCGGGTATGCCGGTATCCGGCTGAAACCGTCATGGGCCGGAAAAAATAGCGTGTCATATCAACCCCATGACGCATCATGACGAGTCCTCCGTTTAATGCGCCAGCAAAACGGATTTTGCTACATATGTTCACCTAAAAAACTTTTACTAGGGGGACATACGGAGGACTCGTCATGATGCGTCATGGATAATTTTCTAAGACCATAGAAAAGCGACACTCAAAACCAAGGGGTATCAAAATGAAATCAAACACGACCCTGACTGCCGAGCAGGAGTCTCACGCGCTTGTGCTGGCGTGCCACGACGTGCTCCAGGCCACGGTGAACACCCTGGCACGGCGCGGGCTCTCCGATGGGGAAATTTCCGGCATGTTGATTGGCACCGCCTATGCCGTCGTGCAGCGCGCGCATGGCGATGCCGTTGCCCGCGACTGGTGGCGCACCGTGGTGGTCAACCGGCCGCCCCCGGCACCGCCGGCGATGAACTGATGGCCTGTTGAGAAATGTTGATAAAACTTGATATTTCCGCGCCATCCGCCGCGCCGGGGAACTCCTCAAGCAGATTGAGCCGGGAACAGGAAAGTATCAGAGCAAACGGGAGGGCGCCGTCCCGCTTGATAGGACTACTGCCGCCACGGAGGCTGGCCTATCCGAGCGGAGGCTGGGGGAACTACTCGCCCAGATGCCAAAGAATACCGGCGCCGCAGCGGGAGGAACAAAAGACGGGCCACGCGGTGCCTATCGGGAACCGCGTGACACCGCCCCCACCCTGGCAGAGCAGGGCATCGACAAGAAGCTGTCCAGCCGCTCCCAGAAGCTCGCCGCCGTGCCTGAGCCAAGCGTCTGGCGGGGGTAGGGGGCAGCGGAGGGTTTCTCCGCCTGGGACGCCACACCCGCGCGTCTGTGCGGCGCATGGCCTGGAGATACCCCACAACAGGCCACACAATGCGATTGACTTGCGGGACGATGCGCGGCAACATGAGGCATTCGGTTGAGCCGCACCCCGGCACCCTGGCCTGCGTGAGGCAGGTGGGCACCCTGAGGGCGCCGCTCCCGAATCGGCATCGGCCGCCGCAAGGCCGGAACCCCACCACACAGCGCGTGCGCGATGCCCGCGCCTTGCCGAATCTGCGAGAGGCAGCCGGGCCGGTGGATAGCGAGAAAACGTCGTGCGCACCCGTGCGTCCGGCACTCACTATCTGCGGTGCAGCGTTGTGCCGCGCATTGGAGGGCTGTCAGATGGAATTCAAAGACGTTGTGCAAATGATCGAGGACCTGGGCTCCAGCTATTCGGAGGACACCGCCAAGATTTTGAAGCTGCTGGACGAATCGAATCAGCGGGTCACCGAGTTGGAGAAGTCCGCCAACCGTCCGACCTGGGGCGGGGGCGAGGCCAAGGGCATGGCGGCCCTGACGCGCGCCGTGGTGGATTCGCCGGGCTGGAAGTCCCTGCAGGGCGGGCAACGCCAGTCGGGGCGCATCGCGCTGGACTTGAGCATCAAGCAGCTGGTGAACCTGTCCGGCATGCTCGACACGGACGGCACCGGAGGGCTGGCGACGCTCCCCACGCAACTGCAGGGCTTCTACGGGGCCGCCGATGCTACCCGGCGCAAGCGGCTGTTCGAGGTATTGCCGACCCGGCGCGTGGAGTCCAACCAAGTGGAACACTTCGAGCTGGTGGACTTCTCGAATGCCGCGGCCGCGCAAGCCGGTGAAGGCACCGCGAAAGCCGAGCAGACCTTCGACCCCACGCCGATCACCCGCACCATCGCCACGATTGCCGCCTGGACCAAGGCTTCCGAGCAGCTGCTGGAAGATGAAATGTGGGTTCAGGGCACCCTGGGCAGCCTGTTGGCCGGGCTGGTGCTCGACAAGGCCGAGCGGCTGTGCGTGTCCGGTTCCGGCGCCGGCGGTGAGCCCTTGGGCCTGCTGGATATCGTGGCGGTCGTGGCCAACGCGCAAAGCAACCTGGCCGATGCCGTGGGAGCGCAGGCCGATGAGCTCTCCAACGATGGGTACGAGCCGGCCTTGGCGCTGGTGAATCCCCTCGACTGGGGCACGCAGCGGCGGGAACGGGCCGAAAGCGGCGACGGGCAGTATGTGCTGGGCACCCCCGGCGCACCGGCGCCCCCGAGCCTGTGGGGCCTGACCGTGATCCCCAGCCCCGCGATTCCGGTGAACACGGTGCTGATGGGCGACACGCGCTTCGCGGTGATCTATGACCGCCGCTCCGTGTCCGTGGAGGCCGCGCGTTCCGAGGATGACTTCATCAAGAACCTGCTGACCATCCGCGCGGAAGTGCGGCTGGCGCCTGACATTCTCGACCCGCTGTCGTGGAGGCAGTTCAGCATCGCCGAGACGTCGTAGGATCGGGGCTCCCGGGCCCTATCCGGGCGCGCATAGGGTGCCGTGGCGTCACAACGGCCCCAAGGCCGTGGAGGGTTTTGCGAGTTTCCCCCTTCCCGGCCGGATCCCCGGCGGACCAGGGCATGGCGCCGTCGGGGCCTTCTCCCACCCCCAGAATCCAGGCCAGCTTTCCGCCGTGGCGTTTGACCTGGAGCCGCTCTATGCGGAGGAAGCCAAGAAACGGCAGGGGGAACGGACAGACTTGAAGCCGCGCAACATTGTGCCGAATTCGGCACAAGTAAATGATCCCCCACCGGATGAGCGCAAGTCCCGCGCCAAGGCCGCCAAGGCCGTCGGAGCAAGGCCACGGGGCCAATGACTTCACGTTGTGTGGTCGGTCGTGGGGTATCCCTGAAAATCGGTTGTAACTATCTGATATTATTGAACAGCTAGCGGAGAGAGAGGGATTCGAACCCTCGGTACGCTTTCACGCACACACGCTTTCCAGGCGTGCTCCTTCAACCACTCGGACATCTCTCCGGATGGACGGCGCGGTGCAGTGCAAATAGCAGCGCAAAGAACGGTGCCGGGGGTGTTGCCGGCGCCACACACGCCCTGTTCACTATGGCAAAGGGCCCCGGGGAATTCAAGACAGACCGGGCCTTCCGGGGCGCGCTGGAGGCGCCATGTTCGGCCCGGCGCGCAGGGCCAGGATGGGACATACAGGCAGGCCGGGAGGCGCGCGGCGGTCTACTGAAACTGCGTCATGCCACTGCCACTGCGCCGTGTCCCTGCCACTGCGCCATGCCACTGCGCCATGCCACTGCCACTGCGTCTTGCCACTGCCACTGCGCCGTGTCCCTGCCACTGCGCCATGTCACTGAAACTGCACGGATGCCAGGTCCTTGACGAATATCTCGTAGGTGCCGAAGGCCGTTTCCCCGTAGCACTTGGAGGTGGTGTCCAGGCCGATCTCGATGGTCTCGCCGCCGATCAGCGTGGCCGTGGCGCCGATCTGATTGGGGCCCAGCCCGGTCGTGTCCCGCCGAATCTGGATGCCGGTGAGTTTCTCGAAGGGCAGTGTGATGGAAGCATTGCCGAAGGCGGCGCGGAAATGGGTCTTGCCCTCCCAGGTAAAGCGGGTGGCCTGCACCGTGCGTTGCTGCTGGTCGGTGACCTGCACGGTGAAATTGCGGGCCGGAATCGGGATGGCGGACTCTTCCTGCTGCCCACCGCCGCCCAGGCCCATCAGCCACAGGGCAGCGGCCAGCAGCAGCCAGGGCTGCACCCGGTGCATGGCACGTCGCTTCATGGGGGTCGACTCCCAACGGCGTAGGTGGAGGTACCTTGCGCAACTGACCGCAAGTGGCGCCTATACGCTAGCACAGCGCCTTGCCAAGCGGAACCGGGCTCAAGGGGACAGGCCCGGCGCCGCGGCGGGGTGAATCACCGTCACCGCGTCGATGTCGGCACCGGAGGCATACATGTCCGACTGTGTGTTGCCGTAATCCATATGGGCCGTGCCGCCGTCGGTAAGCCGCACGTAACAGGCCTGGAACGTATTGTCTAAGGCGGACTCCGCGGCAATCACCGTCGCCAGGTCGAAGCGGTCGCCCCCGCTCTGGGAGGTGCTGACGCCGGCATAGCCTGTATAGCGCTCCGGATCGATCAGCGGCAGCGCCGTGTTCTGGTTGGTGGGAAAGGGGTACCAGTTGTTGCCGTTCTGGGAGACGGCCACCAGTACCACTTCCGAGTTCGTGCCGGTGACCACTTCATTGTCGATCATCGTGGTAGTAGCAAACGCGTTTTCATACACGATGAAGTCGTCGCCGGTCCCGTCGCGGATACAGGCATTGTCGCCGCTGTCCGTGGAACTGCCCAGGCCGAGCACGATGTTGCCGCCGAAGGTGTCGGAGGCATTCTTGTCGTAGCCAAGGGAGACCACGTCCAGCACGCCCATCCACTCGCCCAGCGCGGCGCCGGGGTTGAAGAAGTAGGGCCACTCGTCCGGCGTGGCACCGGTGCTGTTGACCGGATCGTAGCTGATTACGCGATTGGCGTGAGTTCCGCCGCTGTCACCTCCATCGTCGCCTCCGCCGCCAGCCGGTGCGCAGGCGCCGATCAGCAGCAGAGCGGTGGCCAGGGCCAGCAGTCCGCGCGCCGGATGCATGTGCGGGATGCGGCTCATTGGGGCGTCAGTTTGGACCAGGCGAAGCCGTTGCAACCGGTGGCAAGGTTGCCCCGATCCGCCGCGGTATTTGCCTCCGCGTCATCTGCCGTCGCGGCAGCGAAGGCGATCTGGCAGTAGTACAATTCGTCGCTGCTCACGGTCCAGTCGAAACGGCTGTAAAGGTTGGGATTGAACGAGTTGCCCGCGTCGTTCTGGGCGATCAGATAATCGAGGCCGTTGCGTACCCTGACGTAATGAAACAGGCTGAACCCATCGTCCCAGGTGTCCTTGCCGATCACGTGCGTGCCGCCGAAATCGTCGAGGTACGTGCCGTGGATCTCCGGTACAGCCACGAAGTCACCATCACTTTCCGCGGGAAGGCACCCGCCCAGCAACAACACCGCAAGCAGCAACACCGGCACAATAAGCTGGAACCATGCGCCACGGCGCGTGCCGTTGCCGTCCGTGTGAGAAATTGCTGTAGTCGTCATGCTTTCTCCTTTTCGTGTTCGCGCTTGGGGGAAAGGGCGCCGCCTTGCCGGGCGGTGCTTGGGTAGTGCCGCGGGCATCCCGCTGTGCGGCAGCGGGATGCCCGCTTCCTTTTGTGCGACAGGGGAATCCTGCCGCCACCTGGGCGGGGCGGGCGGGCGCCGAGGCGGCCCGCCACCGAGGCAGTGGTCTGGCTGCATGCGCGTCATGGCTTGCCCTAATTCAATGTGTGCTCGGCGCAGCTCACCGTGCCGCCGCCGGAGAGCAGGGACTGGTCGCTGAGCAGCGCCTGGCTGCTGGGGTTGAGCCGCCCCAGGCGCGCCGTGCCGAAGCCCCCCAGCCCGCCATAGACCGCGGCGGCGGGTTGTTGGGGATGAAACAGGGGCCCGGTCACGCGGGGCAGGTTGGGGTCGAGTGCCTGCAGGCTGCGCCCGGCCAGGTCCACCGTGCGCACCACATCCTCGGGATAGGTGGTCAGCCAGGCGATGGTGCCGTCGAAGGCGTACAGGCCCGTCGGGTCGGCGGGAAAGCTCGTGTCGCTGCCCTGGTCGAGGGTGGCGAGGGTCTCGTTGTCCGGTGTGCCGTCGTCGAATTTGGCCGGATCGAGCACCTGCAGGCTGCCCGGGCCGCCGCCGAATTCCCCGTAGCCGCCGTTGTTGACCACCCACAGCGCCCCGCCCGCATCGAAGAGCAGGTGCCCCTCCGGGCTGTCACCCAGGGCCATCACGTCCGCGATGGTGGGGATGTCGTTCGTGCCGGGCCGCAGCAGAAGCAGCCAGCCCTGGCGCACCACGTTCTTCCAGTTGTTGGCCACCGCATAGACGCAGGCGCCGCCATTGCAGGCGGCATCCCAGGTCAGCCCATTGAGCGAGGTCAACGCCCCGCCGCCATGGCCGGCGGGATAGACCCCCGTGTCGTTGAGGTTCAGGTAGCCCGCCTGGGTCAGCGTGGCCAGATTCACCACGGAAACACCGTTGGTGGCGAAGTTGTCGAAGGTGCTCCCGCGCAGGGCCACGTAGGCGGTATCGCCGCCGGGCAGGACGAGCATGGTGGTGGGGTTGGAGTTGGGCGGAAAGTTCAGCCGCGCCACCTCGTCCAGGGTGACGGGGTTGAATCCCACCAGGGCATTCTTGCCCGAGCCGTCGCCGGCGACGCGGGAGATGTAGAACCCGCGCTGGCCCACGAACCACGGCCCCACCGGGTCGGGGTACAGCTTGCGCCGTGAATCGGCCCGCACCTGCTCGGTGGTCAGGTCGTAGGCCACCATGGTCGCGCCGATGTTGGTGATGCAATACAGGTAGTCGCCCGGCGGAATGTACACGCTGGCCTGGCCCGCCTCGCCGGTGGTGGTATTCTGCTGCGGCTCCCCGGCGGCCTGGCCCAGCAGCTCCTCGATCTGCTCGCACCCGCCCAGGGATGCCAGCAGCAGCGCGGTCGCCACGATCCGGCCCAACTGCCGCCCGCCGATGTACCGGGACCAGCCCATGCCTGCCCGCCCTCCGCGAAGCGGTTGGCCTGACGCGTCCGGGTGGGGCCTTTCCCGAATGGAAGCCTGGAGCCCCGGCCCGCCGTCATGGCGCGCGGCCGCGCCCGCGGAATGCACGGGTGCTGGGAATCGTCCGGATGGGGGAAAGAATGCCCGTCTGATGCGCACCGGCCGCTGACACGGCAGATGGCGCTTCTTCCTTCCCGCCGAAGGATTACCGAAGCCGCGTGTCAGGCAGGTTTCCTGGCTTGCGCGTTGCGCTGCCGGCCTTCCCGGGTTGTCAGACCCAGTGGCTCTGGCGGCAGCGCCGTAAAGCGCTTACAGTTACGGGGGTAGCTGCGGAATTGCACCGCATTCCCTATTAACCCCAAGCGGGGTCACCTGACGTTCCACCCCTATCGCCGGGCGGGAGCAAAGTCAATCGGCCGTCCCCTCGACGGGGCGGTGCCACGGCCGCGCAGCCCGCGCGGCGAAGCGCGCGGAGGGCCATCCATGAGCGAGGCACACGACGGCGACGCGGCAGAAAAAATCTGGACGCGCGAGGCCGTGCTGGAATGGCTGGAAGACCATGGCGACGGCCCCTTGATCCTGCGCCAGCGGGCCACGGCCCTGCGCGTCGCGGGCGTGGTCAAGGGCGTGGAGGAGCTGGATGCGTGCAGCGCCCACTACCAGGAATGCGAGCTGCTGACCGAGGTGCCCAACGTGGAGGTGATGCTCTCCTTCCACCGGGACCGGCTCAGTGTGCATTTGCTGCTGCGCGAGCCGAGCTCCGGCGAGATCGTGGTTTCCCTGCCCACGGGCATCCCCTATGACGAGCTGAGCCTGGTCGACCCCGACGAGGTGCAGGCCAAGGCGGATTTCTTTTCCCCCTATGAACTCCTATAGTCCCGGGCTGCCCTGGCCCCTGCCCCCGGTGGAGCTGCTGGCCGGCCCCCACGGGCCGCTGGCCTTTGCCGCCTACGAGGCCGAGCGCCCCTGGCTGCGCCTGCTGATCTCCCATGGCTTCGGCGAGCACCTGGGCTGGTACCAGCACGTGGTGCGTACCCTGCGCGATGCGGGGATCAGCACCTACATCTTTGACCAGTACCACCATGGGCGCTCCGCCGGCAGGCCGGGGGATGTGGCCCGTTACGCCGATCTGGTGGATGGGGCCGATGCGGCGCGCCTGCACGTGCAGGCCCTGGGGGGCAAGGCGCCGCTCGTGCTGCTGGGGCACAGCAACGGCGCGCTGGTGGCGATTCATCTGATGCAGCGCGTGCCGCCGGGCGACTTCGCCGGGCTCGTGCTGTGCTCGCCCTTCCTGGGTCTGCCCCATGGCACACGGCGCTGGGGACTCCCCGTGGCGCGGCTGCTCAAGGCGCTGCGGCCCTCGCTGATGGTGCCCCTGGGGGAGTTTCCCGAATTCCGCACGACGGACGAGACCCTGTGGCCCCAATATGCCCGCGACGCCCTGCGCTTTCGCCGGGTCAGCGTGCGCTTCGTTTGCGCCATGGCCCGGGCCGCCCGAGCCGCACGGGCCGTCGATTCTTGTCACGATCTGCCCCTGCTGCTAATCTCCGGGGATCAGGAGCAGGTGGTGGACCCGGCCGCGGGCCGGCGCTGGTTCGAGCGACTGCACAGCGCGGACAAGACCCTCACCGTCTACGAAGGGCAGCGGCATGAGCTGTTCAACGCGCCGATCTGGTCGCAAATCCTGGCGGACATCGTGACCTGGCTCGGTACGCGCTTCCGGCGCTGAGCGCGCATCGTATTATTTCCCTAACCCGCCCCGGCGCCACACCGGCGCTGCCCGCTTCCCCTGCCATGCCGACCATCGCCTTCACCATGATCGGGCACAACGAGGCGCACAACCTGCCCCTCAGCCTGGGCAGCGTGAGCTGGGCGGATCAGCTGGTCTATGTGGACTGTGCCAGCACCGACGATTCGGTGGCCGTGGCGCGGCGTTACACGGACGAGGTGCTGGAGCGGCCCAACCTGCCCAACCTGAACATCAACAAGGCCCTGGGCATCGACCATGCGCGCACCGACTGGGTGTTCTACCTGGATGCCGACGAGGTGATCACGCCGGCCCTGGCCGAGGAGATTCGCCGCGTGATGGCCGCGGATGCGCCCCACGTGGCCTATCGCATGCCGCGGCGCAACCTGTTCTTCGGCCATTGGCTGCGCCGCGGGGGGCACTACCCCGACTACCAGCTGCGCCTGTTCCGGCGGGGCCGGGCGCGCTTTCCCCTGCGCCATGTCCATGAGAAGCTGGACGTGGATGGCTCCATCGGCACCTTGCGGGAAGCCATGGAGCACCACACGGTGGACACGGCGCTGACGGCCCTGCGCAAGATGGACTTCAACTCCACCTTCAATGCCATGGACATGGCCTGGAGCGGCCAGCAGCCGACGGTGCGGCTGGGCCTGCGCTTCCTGTTCACCAAGCCCGCCAGCCGCTTCGTGCGGCGCTATGTGTTCAAGGGCGGCTTTCTGGACGGTTGGCCGGGTCTGCTGGTGGCATTGATCGACAGCATCGACTTCCAGTTCCGCTTCATCAAGTTCTGGTATTGGGCCACCCATCCCGATGAGCGGCCCGACCCGCAGGAGGGACGAGACACCCCATGAGCGACGAAACCGCGTGTGGCACCGACATCGCGCGCCTGCTGGCCGCGGTGCACTTCGCCGCCGACCAGCACCGGGACCACCGGCGCAAGGGCAGCATCGCCGCCCCGTACATCAACCATCCCATTCGGGTCGCCCAGCAGCTCGCCGAGGCCGGCTGCCAGGACGATGTGGAGCTGCTCATGGCGGCCGTGCTGCACGATGTGATCGAGGATACGGAGACCACGCCCGTCCAGCTCGAACGGCGCTTCGGCAAGGCGGTCACGGACATCGTGCTGGAAGTCACGGACGACAAGGATCTGCCCGAGCAGGAGCGCAAGCTCATCGCCGTGAGCACCGTCGCGGCCAAGAGCCGGCGGGCCCAGCTGCTCAAGCTCTCCGACCTCACGGCCAACACGCGGGACGTGGTGGAGCATCCGCCCAACTGGACCCGCGACCGCAAGGTGCGCTATTTCGACTGGGCGGAAAACGTGGTCAACCAGCTCCGGGGGATTCACCCGCAACTGGAGCACCAGTTCGCCGAGGTACTCCGCCGCGGGCGCGATGCCGTCAAGCCATAGGTGGTGCATCGCCCGCTGCACGAACGTCGCGACGGCGGGGCCCCACAATCACCCTTCAGGAACCGTGTGGGGGAATGCCTCCCCCCACACCCACATGCTGCGTCCTGAACGGGGATAGGCGCTCGGGGCCCACTCGATGCGGGTGCAGGGGTGCAAATCCCCTGCGAAATTATCAACGCACGCGCCGAAGAGGCAGTCCTAGCGCAGGGTCTTGGCGCGCCGACGCACACCCTCGGGCGGCTCGGGCTCGGTGCCCGGGCGATGGATCGGGTTGCCCCCCTGGTCATAGATGGTGGGCGGCAGCGGGTCGCGCGGTGTGTACACGCGGGGCTCCCGCGCCAGCTCCTCCGGCAGGGGCGGCAGCACCTGCGCGAGCTGGTCGCGGCGGTAGCGTTCCCGCCGCAGGGGCCGGCCGGCCTCGTCGTAGTAGCGCCATTCCCCTTCCCGCAGGTCTTGCACATAGCGCCCCACGGACTGCAATTGGCCGTTCTCGTGCCAGGTGCGCCAGACGCCTTCCTTGAGTCCCTGGTCGAGCCGACCCTGCTCCGCCTCCTGCCCGTTGTCGTAGCCACGCCGGTAGTCCCCGTCCAGAATGCCCAGGCGGTAGTGCTCGATGCGCTGCATCTGCCCGTTGGGAAACAGGTACAGCCAGCGGCCATGGGGAATGCCGGTGACGAAGCTGCCGATGGCCTTGGGGTTGCCGTCCTCGTGAAAGTACGTCCATTCCCCATGGGGCTTGTCGAACTTGAGCTGTCCCTTGGCCTGCACGACGCCGGTCGGATCGCGGAAGCGGGTTTCCGGGTCCAGAATCTCCCCCGGGTCCAGGGGTTCCTCGATGTGGGGACTGCGGGCGATGCGGCGGATGGGGTTGCCGTCGGGGTCGTACCAGGTCCACACGCCCGCGGGCGCGTCTTGGCGGTAGTACCCGTGCACGGCGATGCGCCCGTTGGGGTGATACCCGATGAAAATGCCGTGACGTTCCAGTTCGCCCTGCTCCCCCGCGCGCACCTCCCAGCGGGTGCGCAGGGTGCCGTCGGGATACGTGTTCTCCCGCACATCGGCCCAGGCATGGGTGCCGACGAGGCACAGCAGCCCCAGCGCCAGCAGCCAGCGGGCAAGGGGGTGCGGCCGCGCCCTGTCAGCGCGGAACGGAATGCGGTCTGTGATGGTGTCGGGGGCCATGGCATGACTCTGGTGAACTGCCCTTAGCCTAGCAAGATGCCGGCCAGCCCATCAGTCCACCTGCCCTGTGGCGATGGCGCGCCAGGTTTGCAGGGCCTGGCGCATGGGAGCCACGTCATGCACGCGCACCAGCGCGGCCCCGCCCTGCACGGCGACCAGGCTGGAGGCCACCGTGGCGCCGACCCGCGCAGCCGGGTCCGCCTCGCCCGTGATGCGGCCCAGGGAGCCCTTGCGCGAGGTGCACACCAGCACCGGCCGGCCCAGGGCGCACAGGGCCGGCACCGCGCGCAGCACGGCCAGACTCACGGCCAGCGGCTTGCCGAAGCCGTAGCCCGGGTCCAGCACCAGCCGCCGCGCCCCGGCGGCCTCTGCCGCGGCGATGCGCCCGCGGAAGAAGCTCAGCATGGCCTCCGGCTGCGCCGCCGCGCGGATCGGTGGGGGCAGGGTGAGGTTGTTGTAGGTGATGACCAGGGGTACGTCGTGCGCGGCCGCCACCCGGGCCATGGCGACGTCGGGCAGACCGCTGACGTCGTTGATCAGCACGGCCCCGGCCTGCACCGCGGCCTGGGCCACCGCCGGGCGCTGGGTGTCGATGGACAGGGGCACGCCCAGCTCCCGGCGCAGCCGCTCCAGCACGGGCAGCACCCGCCGCAGCTCCTCCGCCTCGGGCACCGGCGGGGCCTTGGGATGGGATGACGCGCCGCCCACGTCGATCATGTCCGCGCCTTCGGCCACCAGCGCATGGGCATGGGCCACGGCCTGCCCGGGGTCCAGGTAGCGCCCGCCGTCGGAGAAGGAATCGGGCGTGGCATTGAGCACCCCCAGCAGCAGGGGACGGGCAAAGCCCCACGACAGCCCGCCCAGTTGCCAGGGCGGCGGGGGCGTCAGCGGGGGGCGCGCGGGCAGTGGCGGAAATGCCGGCGGGCCGTGCGGAGCGGTGGGCGCCATGGGCTCAGGCCTGTCTGGCGGTAGCGGCCAAATCCTCGGCCTGGCGCAGCATGCCTTCCAGCAGGTCCAGGCCCTTGTCCCAGAAGTCGGGCGAGGTGATGTCCAGTCCCATGCGGCCGAGCAACTCGGGCGGCGACGCCGAGCCGCCGGCGCGCAGCAGTTCCAGATAGCCGCTGGTGAAGGCCGGCCCCTGCTCCTCGTACTGGCGGTACAGGGCCAGCACCAGCAGCTCGCCGAAGCAGTAGGCATAGCAATAGAAGGGCGTGTGCACGAAGTGGGAGATGTAGGCCCACCACGCCGTGTAGCCATCGCTCATGGTCACCGCATCGCCGAACATGGGGGCATTGGCCTCGCGCCACAGGGCGCCGATGGCCGCGGCGTCCTGCTCGCCGCCGCCGCGCCGGGCATCGTGCAGCTTCTGCTCGAAGCGGGTCAGCACGGCCTGGCGAAACGACGTGGCAAAGATGTCCTCCAGCTTGCTGCACAGCAGGGCCAGCCTGACAGAGGGATCGTCCTGGGCCGACATGAGGCGATGGAAGACCAGCATCTCGCCGAACACGCTGGCCGTCTCCGCGGTGGTCAGCGGCGTGTGAAACTGGAACAGCCCCTGCTCCCGCGCCAGGTACTGATGCACGCCGTGCCCCAGCTCGTGGGCCAGGGTCATCACGTCGCGCAGGGTGTCGGTGTAGTTGAGCAGGATGTAAGGATGCACCTCGGGCAGCGTGCCCGCGCTGAAGGCGCCGCCGGTCTTGCCCGGGCGCAGGGCCGCATCGATCCAGCGCCCCGTGAAGAATTGTTCCGCCACCTGGGCCATCTCCGGCGAGAAGGCGTCATACGCCTCCAGCACGATGCGCCGGGCCTCGTCGAAGGTGCAGGCGGGCAGGGCCGTGCCGATGGGGGCATAGCGGTCATAGTCGTACAGGGTCTCGTAGCCCAGCAGGCGCCGCTTGAGGTCGTAGTAGCGGCTGACCAGCCCCATGCGCCGGTCGCAGGCATCGAGCAGGGCATCCACGCTGGCCTGGTCAATCTCGTTGTCCAGGTTGCGCGCCAGCATGGGGTGTCCCCGGTGGCGCAGCCGGTCGTTGTCCGCGTGGTCCAGCACCAGCGTGTTGAAGATGAAGCCCAGCACGCGCTGCTGCTCCCGCAGGGCCTCCGTCACGCCGTCGGCCGCGGCTCGGCGCGTCTTGCGGTCCCCGTCATAGAGCAGGGCCAGGGCCTCCTGCAGGCTCAGCGCGCGGCCGTCCACCGTGCAGCGCAGACCGCTCACCACCTCGTCGAACAGGCGCTGAAAGGCGGTGCGGCCGGTGTTGTCCTTCACGTTGAGGATGCGCTCCTCGGGCTCGCTGAGCAGGTGCGGACGCTGGGCGCGCTGCACCGTGAGAAAATGGCGGTAGTGGGCCAGGGCCGGATCGGCCAGCAGCCGCGCCGCGTCCGCCGCGGGCAGGGCCGTCCATTCCAGCTCGAAGAACAGCAGGTGCTCGCGCACGGCGGTCATGTGCTCCTGCGCCGCCTGCAACAGCGCGCCGTTGGCCGGGATGGCCGTGTCGGCGGCGAAGCGCAGATGGGCGAAGATCAGCGGCCGCGTGGCCCGCGCCGTGATGCCCTCCAGCTGGGACACGGCCGCGGCCAGCTCCGCCGCGCCCAGGCCCGCCAGGCGCCCGCGGTAGCGCTCGGCGAAGCCCCGGGCCTCGCCCAGGCTCTGCGCCTGGTCGTTGGTCAGGGCGGGGTCGTCCGCGCCCTGGTAGAGGGCGCTCAGGTCCCAATGAATGTCCGCCGCGCTGGTGGCGGGCGGGGGGGTGGCTGTGCTCATGCCCGCACGTTTGGCGTGAAAGAGGGCTCCCGCCGGAGCGGCCCGGGGCTCAGGCCTCCAGCCGGAAATGGGGTGGGGAGCCGCCCTGGTTGGTGACGCGGCCATCCTGGATCAGCTTGTCCACGTGGGCCATCACCGAATGGCCCGCGGCCTGATGCAGGTGCACCGGGTATTCCTTGTAGATCTCGGCCACCATTTCGGGCACCGTCTTGGGCCCGCCTTCCAGCTCGTGCACAATCTGCCGCTCGCGCTCCAGGCGATGCTCCAGGTATTCGGTCACCTTCTCCGGGGCCTTGTCGATCACCGGGCCATGGCCGGGATAGATGCGCGCCAGGTCCAGGGTCTGCAGGCGGCGCAGCGTGGCCAGATATTCGCCCAGGTTGCCGCCGTCGGCGGGGATCACCGTGGTGCCCACACCCAGGATCACATCCCCGGTGAACAGGGCCCGCTCTTCTTCCAGGTAGTAGCAGATATGGTCCTTGGCGTGGCCGGGGGTGTGGTATGCCCGCAGGGTGTAGCCGTCGCCGCGGATCACGTCGCCGTCATTCACGGGCTGCAGGGGCAGGTCGTAGGCTTCGTCCTTGCCCGGCCAGGGGTGCTTGAACACGGGAATGTCCCCGTACAGCCGCCGCACGTCCGCCGCGCCGCCGATGTGGTCGCCATGAATGTGCGTGAGCAGGATGCGCTTGATGGGCGGCGCACCGACTTCTTCCATGTAGCCCTTGAGCAGCTTGCGGTATTCGGCCAGGCCAGAACCGGTGTCGATGATGACCGGCTCGCTGCCGTCCATGCCGACGAGATAGGTATTGGTGCCCGGGCCGGTAAAGGCCGACGGGTTGAGGCCCAGCACGCGGTGAACCTTGTCAGTGAGCTTGGCGGTCTTGGGAAATCCCTCCGCACCGGGAAGCAGGTCAGGCATGGTTTCTCCTGGGGGGCATCGTCGTGGATTCAGGTCTCAGCGCAGGCGGCATGCTGCCTGGCGACAGGGGGCACACCGCTTCGTGCGCCGAATTCGGCACACCGCCGCATCGCGTGGGGAGCCTAGCATATTCCAGGCGAATCCAAACCCCCGGCGGCATCTGGGCACACCGTTGACCTTTACGGTGCCATTGTCCAGCATCTGACCAGCGGAACCAACCCCCAACCCCGAGGCCCCGATGGATGACCATGCGCCCGCCACTGCCCCCAGCGCCGGGGGCGGCGACGTGCTCGAGCGGCTGGGCCTGACGGTGATGACGGTGGCCCTGCTGGCCGGCCTGGGGCTGCTGGCCGCCCGGCCGGCGGCGCTGCTCGCCGCGCCCGCGGAGGCGGTGGTGCCGGCCATGGTGCACCTGTTCACCCTGGGCGGGGTGCTGGGGGCCTATTTCGCCATCCAACGGCGCAACTGGCGCGCGGCCTATGGCCCCCCCGCGGCACGGCGGCGGGGGGCGCTGCGGGGCCTGTTCGCCCTGGTGCTGCTGTGCCAGGCGGTGGGGCTGGTGCTGCTGGCCTGGGGCTTCGCCACGCGGGACAGCCAGCGGGCCTACCTGGGCGGGCACTACATCCTGCCGGCGGCGATCGTGCTCTTCGAGGCGCTCGGCGCGCTGCTGGCGCGGGGACGGAGGTCGCGGCCGGTGCAGCCGATGGCCCATCTGCCGGGGCTCGGGCTGCTGCTGGCCATGAGCCTGGGCTCGCTGCTGGTGATGGATGCGAGCACGGGCCGCTACGGCGTCTACGGCCCCGCCACGGTGCTGCTGCATGCCCTGGCGGCGGGCTTCCTGTTCCTCTTTCCATTGATTCTCTCCGAGCCCCACGGGCTGGGCTTCGGCCGTCCGCGCAATCCCCCCGGCACCGCGGGCGGCAGCCCCTGGGGCAGCCCGCTGGCCGGGGCGCTGAGCCTGTTGGGCGCGGGCGTGCTGCTGGTGGCGATCGGCCAGAGCCGGCCCGAATGGCCCTGGGCGTTGCCCCTGGGCCTGGCCGTGCTGGGCGGCGTGCTGCTGTGGGTGGGCCTGCCGGGCAGCGCCGCGCTGAGCGGGGTGGACTTCGGCGCGGTGCGGCGCACGCCCTGGGCGGCGGTGGGCATGGTGGCGCTGTTCGCGGCGATCCGCGTGTGGCGTGGGGCCGAGGGAGGCGAACTGCTGGCCATTGCCCGCTTCGGCGCGGTGCTGTTCCTGTTCGTGGCGGCGCTGCCCGACCTGCTGGCCCGGCTGAGCCTGCACCTGCGGCCGGTGGCGCCGGATGCGGACCCGGCCGGCGGCGCTGTCGACGGCGCCCCGCTCCTGGTGGCGCCGGTGGTGGCGGTGCATTACGCCGTGCAGCTGCTTGGCGCGGGCCTGCTGGTGGCCGCGCTGGCCACGGGGGTGGCGGGGCTGGTGCAGGCCGGGGCGCTGGTGTGGGGGCTGTCCCTGCTGGCCTGGGCCTGGCATGTGCTGCGTGCCCCCCTGATGCGCTGAGGAACGCCGCCCCAGCCTGGCCGTTTCGTCACGGCCTTGAAACAGCAACAGCAAAGCGGGGGCATGTCTTCCCCGCGCCCCCTTGTCACGCGCTGATGCCCTGGGCCCGGGTGTCACACGGTTTCGGCGACGATTCCCGTGTCACGGTTCCACGGGCCGTGGGCCCTTGGCGGGGCGTCTCTCCAAGACAGTCCTGGGCAGCGTCCCAGGCCTGCCGCTGTGACGGCGCCTATTCCGCCGCCGCGCGCCCGGTGCCGGCACCATTCAGCCGCCGCTCCACGTCGCGCAGCATGTCCCGCAACCAGGGCTCCCCGGCATCCAGGGCCTCCAGCCCGTGCAGCAGGTCGCGCAGGTAGTCCACGGCCTGGCCGCTCTCGCCGCTGCCATGGGCGATCAGCTCCACCATCCGCGCCCAGGGCAATTCGGGCTGATAGCTGGAGTGGGCCGGATTGGGCAGGTAGACCCAGGCGTCGGCGGTGCGCTCCCCTTCGGCGGCAAGCAGGGTCAGCGGGAGGCAGGTGCGCAGATAGCCGGCGCCCTCGCGCTCGTCCAGGTAGTCCAGCACCTGGGCCATGCCGCCCGGCTGCGGCAGAAAGGCCATGCCCCGGCAGTCCCCGCCGGGCACCAGCCCCACCACCATGCCGGGCCGCTCGGGGGTGCCCCGGTGGCGGAAGGAGAGGCGGCAGAAGGCCCGCCGGTGGCCGGAGAGCAGGGCCGGCCGGCGCTCGGCATAGGCAAAGCCCGGCCGCCACATGAGCGAGCCGTAGCCGAAGATCCAGCGCCGGGCGCCGTCGCTGTCGTGCGGCGCGGCAGGGGTCATGTGAGGCAGACCCGTTCCACCAGGGCGCCCAGGAAGGGCAGGCCCTGCTGCAACTGTTCCTGGGTGATGTACTCGTTGGCCCGGTGCGCCTGGTCGATGTCCCCCGGCCCGCAGATCACGGTGGGAATGCCCGCCCGGTTGTAGATGGCGCCCTCGGTGTAGAAGGGTGCCGCGGTGGCGCGGCTGTTGCCGGTGAGCTCCAGGGCCAGCGCCTCGATCTCCGCGCCCGGCGGCGCCAGCATGGGCTCGCCCTGCATCACCTTTTCCACCACCACGTCCGTGTCCGTGTGCTGCTTGCGGAAATCCGGCAGCACCACCTCGTCGATGAAGCCCCGCACCTGATTGAGCACATAGTCCGGATCCTCGCCGGGCATGGTGCGGTATTCGAAGTCGAACTCGGTGCGGTTGGGGATGATGTTGAACGCCGTCCCGCCTCGGATCACCGCCGCGTTGACCGTGGTGAAGGGCAGCTCGAAATCCGCCTCCAGGGAGCGCCGGGCCATGCGCTCCGCGCCGATCTCGGCCAGGTGCTGGATGATGCGCGCGGCGGGATAGAGCGTGTTGGCGCCCATGGTGGGCTTGCTGCTGTGGCCCTCCACGCCGGTGAGGGTCACGCGCACGCGGCACATGCCCTTGTGCATGCGGAACACCTGAAACCCGGTGGGCTCGCCGATCACGGCGCAGGCCGGCAGCACCTGACCGATCTCCCCCAGGCGCTCCATCATGTGCCCCGCGCCGAAACAGCCCACCTCCTCGTCGTAGGTGAAGGCCAGGTGCAGAGGCAGCCTGAACTTGCGGTGCCGCAGGGCCTCCACCGTGACCAGGGCCTGGGCGATGAAGCTCTTCATGTCCGCCGTGCCGCGGCCATAGAAGCGACCGTCGGCCTCGGTGAGGGCAAAGGGATCGGTCTTCCAGGCCTGGCCTTCCACCGGCACCACGTCCGTGTGCCCGGCGAGCATCAGCCCGCCCACGTCCGGGGGGCCCAGGGTGGCGAAGACGTTGGCCTTGTCGCCGTCCTCGTTGGGCAGCACGGTGACGGCCATGTCCAGCGCCTTCAACTGCTCGACGACGAAGTCCACCAGTTCCAGGTTGGCGTTGGCGCTGATGGTGTTGAAGCCGATCAGCGACCGCTCCAGAGCCAGCAAGTCCATGGGTGTGTGCCCAATCGGTTGGGGTGTGTTGCCATGCCCCAGGCTTTGTGATGTCCTTGAGAATCAAGCCTTTGCGGGGAATTCGTCATGCTAGCCACGGCATGTCCCCCTGTCAACGCGGGCCGGGCGGCCGGCATGACGGGCGCCATGCGATCCGGGCCGTGCGCCGCGCACACCCACACCGAGGAGCACCCATGGAACGACCGATTCTGGCCATTGCCACCGGCGACCCGCTGGGCGTGGGGCCGGAGGTGACCGTCAAGGCCCTGCACGACGCGGCGCTGTGGGGCAACACGCGGCTGCTGGTGCTGGGCTCCGTACCCGTGCTGACGCGCGCGGCGCGGCAGGTGGGGGTCGAGGTGGGCTTTCGCGCGGTGCAGGGCCCCGCCCAGGCCCGCTACGAGCACGGCACGCTGGACGTGATGGAACTGGGCATCACCGGCCTGGAGGACCTGCCCCAGGGCACCGTGCAGGCCCTGGCGGGCAGGGCGTCGGTGGAATACGTGATCCGCTCGGCGGAGCTGGCCCTGGACGGCGCCGTGGACGCCGTGGTGACCGGCCCCATCCACAAGGAGGCGGTGCAGGCCGGGGGCTACACCCAGTACATCGGCAACACGGAAATCTATGAGGATGTCTGCACCCGCCGCACGGGCACGGACTACCATGGCCGCTGCATGACCATGCTCATCACCAAGTCCCTGCGCGTGGCCCATGTGACGCGGCACGTGCCCTTCAAGGACATCGTCTCCCGCCTCACGCCGGCCAAGCTGGAGGAGACCATCCGGCTCACCGTGGCGGGCATGGCCTCCCTGGGCATCGCCGACCCGCGCGTGGGCGTGGCCGGGCTCAATCCCCACAACGGCGAGCATGGCCTCATCGGACGGGAGGAGGGGGAGCTCATCGAGCCCGTGATAGCCGCCTTGCGGCGCGAGGGGCTGCGCGTGGAAGGACCCGTGCCGGCCGATTCCATCTTCTTCAAGGCCATCGGGGGCGCCTACGACGCGGTGGTGGCCATGTATCACGACCAGGGGCACATCGCGATCAAGGTGCATGGCTTCGAGGAGAGCATCACGGTGAGCCTGGGCATTCCGGTGATCCGCACCTCGGTGGATCATGGCACCGCCTTCGACATTGCCGGGCAGGGCATCGCCACGGCAAAGAGCATGACCGCCGCCCTGCACCTGGCGCGGGACATCGTGCGCGTCGGGCGCTGGCAGGACGGCCTGCGCGCCGCACAGGCGGCGGCCTCCTGAACCGGAAGACACACCCATGAGCGCAGGCGCGGCCGGCAAGGCCTTTCAGATCGCGGTCTTCCCCGGTGACGGCATCGGGCCGGAGGTGATGGACGCGGCCCTGGCCGTGCTGCGCGAGGCGGCACGGCAGGTGAGCGGCTTCTCCCTGGCCTGGGACACGCTGCCCGCCGGGGCCCTGTGCTACCGGGACACGGGCGAGGCGCTGCCCCGGGCCTCGGTGGACGCGGCGGAGCGGGCCGACGCGATTCTGCTCGGCGCCTGCGGCTGGCCGGAGATTCGCTACCCGGACGGCACGGAAATCCGGCCCCAGGTGGAGCTGCGCTTCCTGTTCGATCTCTACGCGGGGGTGCGGCCCATCCGCTACTATCCCGGCGTGCCCCCGGCCCTGGCCAATCCCGGGGCGCGGCCCATCGACTTCGTGATCATCCGCGAATCCACCGAGGGCCTGTTCGCCTCCCGCGGCAGCGGGGCCAACCCGGCGGTGGCCACGGAAACCATGGTCATCACGCGGCGCACCACCGAGCGCCTGATGCGCTTTTCCTACGGCCTGGCGCGGCAACGCAAGGCGCAGGGTCATGCGGGACGGCTGACCTGCGTGGACAAGGCCAACATCTTCTCTGCCATGGCCTTTTTCCGCGGCATCTACGAGGAGGTGGGCGCGGCGTTCCCCGACGTGACGCGCGACACCTGCTACGTGGATGCCATGGCCCACAATCTGGTGCGCCGACCCTGGGACTATGACGTGATGGTGATGGAGAACATGTTCGGCGACATCCTCTCGGACCTGGGCGCCGGGCTGATCGGCGGCATGGGCATGGCGCCCTCCGGGGACATCGGCGACAGCCACGCCGTGTTCCAGCCCTCCCGCGGCAGCGCCCCGGACATCGCGGGCCAGGGCCGGGCCAATCCCCTGGGCATGATCCTCTCCGGCGCCATGATGCTGCGCTACCTGGGCGAGCAGTCGGCCCTGGACGCGCCCCTGCGGGCCGCCGAGGCCGTGGAGGGTGCGGTGGCCGCCATGCTGGCCGCCGGTACCGCCCTGCCCCAGTCACTGCCGCCGGATCTGGGCGGGCAGGCCGGCACGGCCCAGGTCACCGAGGCGGTGCTGGCCGCCCTGGCCCGGACAGCCCCGGCGGCTGTGCCGATGGCCGGGAGCTCAACGTGAAAAGATTCCCCCGACGCAGGCGCCCATGACCCGCTTTCTGATTGTCAACGACGACGGCGTGACCTCCCCCATGCTGCCGCCCATGGTGAAGCACCTGGGCTCCCTGGGCACGGTCAGCGTGGCCGTGCCTCTGCGCGAGCAGAGCTGGAAGTCCAAGGCTATGACACGCTACGAGCCCATCACCTATGAGGCGCGCGCGGAATTCGGCGTGGAAGCATACGCCATCGACGGCACGCCCTCGGACTGCGTCAACATCGCAGTGCATCACCTGCTGGCCGAGCGGCCCGACTGGGTCATCTCCGGCATCAACATCGGCGTCAATGCGGGCGAGGCCTACGTGATCAATTCCGGCACGGTGGGCGCGGCCTTCGAAGGGGGCCTGCTGGGCCTGCCGGCGGTGGCGTTCAGCCAGTATGTGCCGCCGGCGATCTTTCACGAATGGACCAGCGAGAAACGCCTGACGAGCCCCGCGGCGGCGGCGCTGATCGAGCATGGGGCCACGCGGGTGGCGCGCATGATGCGCACCATCGTGGCGGAGGGCCTGCCCCCGGGCGCCATGCTGCTCAACGTGAACTTTCCCGACGGCCTGGCGGCGGACACGCCGGTGCAGTGGTGCAACCTGCTGGTCACGCGCTACGGCTCCATCTTCGACCGGGAGGGCGACCACTTCATCCATCGCTTCGGCGGCAATGTGACCCGCGAGCCCCATCCCCTGGGGGACAAGGACGTGGTGGAGCAGGGCAAGATCAGCGTCACGGCGCTCTCCCTGCCCGGGCTGGCCGTGCCCGTCGATGGCTACCCCATCCCCTGATCCGTGGACGGCTCCGTGCCGCGAAAGCGCGCGGCGGGCGGACCTGCGCGGGCCCCCGAAATCCCTCGAAATCCTTGCCCGGCAAGGCATTGGGGTTGCATGGACCCCGGGGCACAAGGAGCGCGCCCCTGCCTGCCGGCGGGCCGAGCCTCCGCTCCCGCATCCCGGAGGGTGACATGAAGCTGCCCAAGACCGCCTGGAAAAATGCCTGGCACGACCGCAAGCTGTCCGACCAGTTCTTCCGCGAATGGGGCAAGCTGGACAAGAGCCCCGCGCACGAGCTGCCGAGCAGCGGTGCCTGGATGAGCCAGATCGCCATCGAGGTGGGGCAACTGGCCCAGAGCATGATTCACCTGGAAGAACCGGCGGTGCATCCGGCCCACCTGCGCCTGGCCCAGGATATGGCGCTCAAGGTGGCCGTGCACGCGGCCAAGCTGGCCAGCTCGCTCACCGTGGCCATGGCGGAGCAGGACGATGCATTCTCCAGCGTCGTGCGCAAGACGGCACAGGCCGTGGAATCCCACGGGACAGCGGAGCCCGCCGTGCAACGGGAGCTCGGCCCCTCGCCGGTGACCCATCGCGGCGCGTCGCATCTGCCGCCGCTGCCGGGCGAGTTCGCCTCCCACGGCGGCGCGCCCGCCACGCTGCACCATGTCATCCAACAGCAGGCCATCCAACAGCACGCCATGCCAGAGCAGGCGATGCCACAGCACGCCATGCCTCAACGGGCCATGCCACAACCGGCCATGCCACAACCGGCCATGCCACAACCGGCCCCGCGCCAGCAGGGAATGGTGCGCCCATCCGCGGCGACCGCCCCCGCCATGACGCCGGCGGTGGACGAAACGCCCGAATATCGCCGCGAGCGCCCCATGGAGCAGACCATCGTCTCCCTGTACGGGCGTGGGCTGAGCGTGGAGGAGATCGAGCTGGTCACGGGCCAGCCGCCCCAGCTGATCGAGTCCATCCTCAAGGCCGAGCCGGCCTGAATTCCGTCACTCGCCCCAGCCGGCCCTGGGCTTCCGGGGCCGAATGGTCTAAGACAGGCAGCACGAACCTGACCGTGCCGCCCGGCGCATCCGCTCCGCTGCCAGGCCAGGCTGCGCCGCCCGCGCTCGACGGGTGCGGCCATGTCGCGTGACGGAAGGAAGCTTCATGTCAGTGGGATTTGTGGGAATCGGCGCCATGGGTGATCCCATGGTGCGGCAGCTGCTCGGCGCCGGCCATGCCGTGCAGGTGCACGACGTGCGCCGGGAGGCGGCGGCCGGCGTGTGCGCCCGTGGGGCCACCTGGGCAGCCAGTCCCAGGGCCGTGGGCAATGGCGCCGCCGTGGTGTTCCTGTCCCTGCCGGGGCCGGCGGAGATGGAGGCCGTCGTGCTGGAGCCCAGGCAGGGCCTGCTGGCCGGTATGGCGGCGGACGGCGTGATCGTGGATACCACCACCAATGCCCCCAGCGTGACCCGCCGCGTGGCGGAGACCTGCGCGGCGCGGGGGGTGGTGCTGCTCGATGCCCCCGTGAGCCAGAAGCCCCCGGCCATGACCATGATGGTCGGCGGACCGGCGGACGTGTTTCAGGCGCAGCAGGCGCTGCTGGCCCGCGTGGCGCGGCATCTGTTCTACGTGGGGCCCAGCGGCAGCGGCAGCGCGGCCAAGCTGGTGAGCCAGTACCTGGGCTACAGCAACTTCATGGCGGCCGCCGAGGGGCTGCTGATCGCGGCGAAGGCCGGCGTGGACCTGGACGTGCTGGCACGCATCATCCCCGTCAGCGCCGGGGCCAGCCGCATGTTCGAGCACTTCCCGCGCACGGTGTTCAACCGGGAGTTCTCCTCCGCCGGCACGCTGGACATCGTGGCCAAGGACATGCGCCTGGCCTGCGACCTGGCCGCTGAGCTGTCAGCGCCCGCGCGCATCGGGGGCATCGTCTCGGAGATCATGGAGCAGGGCCGGAGCCAGGGCCTGGGCGGGCAGGGCTATGCCAACGTGGTGCGCGTGCTGGAGGCCCTGGCCGGGGCGGAGCTGGCCGCCGGCGACGCGGGGCACGGCGGGGAGTGACCGGCCGCGGCACCAGTCCCTGCATGCAGACAGCGCCTAGGCCAGGTCCAGCACATCCTCCGCGAAGACCAGCTCCTCGGTGCCCACCTTATCCGGTTCCTCCGGATGGCTCAGATAGCGCACGCGGATCCAGGTGCCGTCCCGCGGATTTGACACGACCTCGGCGGTCACGTCGCCGCTCATCGCCAGGCGTGTTCCCGGCTCCAGCTCCAATACGTTGATCATTGTGGGGCTCCTTCCCTGTGGCGTGTATCGGTTTCCGCCGGCCGGCCCGGCGTTTTTCTCCTAGCGTTACCCGTGCGCCAAGGCAAGCGCCGTGATGGCGCTGGGATGCGCCTGCATTTCCGCAGGGCGGCGGGGCCAGGGTGTGCCGGCCGATCACCGTCGGGCGGCATGGGTTGTCCCCGCCCCGCCCGACCCGGCTCCGCCTGCGCAGCCGATGCCGGCACATGGGGGCCCTGCAGCCCGCCGCGCCGCGCGCGGGATCCGGCGCCTGTCCGGCGGTGGGGCGTCAAGCGTCAATCTGACGCGCTACCGCCTGTCTGGGGGTCCCTGGGCAAAGGGGTACAAATGCACTATATCCATCCTTCGAACACTGGAACGGTCGGTCTGTTTGGGGTACCGGCGCTTGCCGGTGGCCGCCTCGCCGCGACCCCCACCGAAGGAGACGTCTCGTGAGCTATCAAAACATCGAAGTGGAACTGGACGGCGGGCTGCAGATCGTGCGGCTGAATCGCCCCGATGCCTACAACGCCCTCAACGAAGGGCTGGGCCAGGATCTGCTGGATGCGGTAATCCAGGCCGATGTGAATCCCCAGGTGCGCGCCCTGATGGTCACGGGCAACGGCAAGGCGTTCTGTGCCGGGGGCGACGTGAAGCGCATGGTGGAATCCGGCGACGGGGTGTCCGCCGTGGTGCATCACCTCACGGTGTACCTGCATGCCCTGGTCTCGCGCATGGTGCGCATGCAGAAGCCCGTCATCATGGCCGTCAACGGCCCCGCCGCCGGCGCGGGCCTGAGCCTGGCCATGGCCGGGGACATCGTGCTGGCCACGGAGAGCGCCAAGTTTACTTCCGCCTATACGCAGATCGGCGCCTCGCCCGACGGCAGCTCCACGTTCTTCCTGGCGCGCATCCTGGGCATCCGGCGGGCACTGGAGCTGGTGTACACCAACCGGGTGCTCTCGGCCCAGGAGGCGGAGGCCTGGGGCATGCTGACCCGCGTGTTGCCCGACAAGGACTTCCTGGCGGCGGCCACGGCCTTCGCCCAGGAGCTGGCCGCCGGCCCCACGCTGGCCTATGGCAAGTCCAAGGACCTGCTGTACCACAGCCAGAACAACGACCTGGAAGCCCAGATGGAGCGGGAGACCCAGTGCATCGTGGCCTCCACGAAGACCGAGGACTTCCGCAACGGCACCAAGGCTTTCGTGGCCAAGCAGAAGCCCACCTACCACGGCCGCTAAGGAGAGCCCATGTCAGTCGATAGCGTGAAAGTGCGGCGCGACGGCGCCGTGGGGGTGATTCAGCTGGACCGGCCCGGTTCGTACAACGCCCTGGACGGGGACATGATCCGCGGGCTGTTCGAGGCGGTGGTGAAGATTCGCGCCATGGAGGGCATCCGCGCCGTGCTGCTCACGGGCACGGGGGACTTCTTCTGCCCCGGGGCGGACATCAAGTGGATGACGGCCAACGAGGGCCGCTTCAGCGAGGCGGTGGACGAGGTGCTGGCCTATCTGCACGCGGCACAGTCGCGCATCACGCGCACCGGCCTGCCCGTCGTGACGGCCGTGAACGGCATCGCCGCGGGCGGGGGCCTGGCCCTGGCCATGGTGGGTGACATCGTGCTGGCCCGGGAGGACGCGCGCTTCGTGGCGGCCTACACCCGCATCGGGCTCAATCCCGACGGCGGGCTGACCTTCTACCTGGGCCGCCTGCTGGGTGTGCGGCGCGCCCTGGACCTGGTGCTGACCAACCGGGAGCTGAATGCCACCCAGGCCCAGGAATGGGGGCTGGTTACGCGGGTGCTGCCCAAGGCCGACTTCGCGGCGCAGGCCATGGCCGTGGCCCAGGAGCTGGCCGCCGGGCCCACGCTGGCCCTGGGGCGCAGTCGCGACCTGCTCTACCACAGCTGGAACAACGGTCTGGAAGCGCAACTGGAGCGGGAGACGCAGCACATCGTCGCCGCCACGCGCACCGAGGACATGCGCAACGGCATCAAGGCATTCGTGGAAAAGCGCAAGCCGACCTTCGCGGGCCGCTAGCGCAGGGTATCGGCGCCCGGCGCGCCGACGACCAATGGCTGTCCCGCGCGGCGCCCGATGGGTGCGCGGGACGCAACCTCCGTGGGAGCGAACAGCATGGGCATGACCGCTGCGAAAAATTGCGTGGATATCGGCATCGTGGTCGGTGACATCAAGAAGAGCCTCACCTTCTATGTGGATCTGCTGGGCCTGAAGAAGATCGAGGAGATGCCGCTGTGGTTCGGCACCATGCACCGCCTGGGCTTCGGGGACAGCTTTGTCAAGCTGATCGATCCGAAAAAGGTGCCGCCGGCGGGCACGATCGGGCTGGAGCATGCCCTGGGCTTCCGCTACCTCACCTTCCAGATCAGCAACATCGACGAGGTCTACGCCGCCTGCGAAAAGGCGGGGGTGGAAGTGGAGCTGAGCAAGCGCGAACTGGCACCCAAGCTGAAGATCGCCATGGTGCGCGACCCGGATGGCAACGTGGTGGAGTTCGTCCAGCGGGGATAGCCCTTCCGCGCCACGCTGGGACTGCCCTGGTGGCGCCGGCAAGGCGTCGCCACCCCGCCCGGCGCTCCGCCGCGGGGCGCGCAGGCACCGCCATCCGCCGTGTCCGCGGCAATTGGCGCTTTCCGTGCGGCGCGAAAGTGGTATTCTGAGCGTTGGTGCAATCGCCGGCCCGGCGGGTGCATGAGACCCGCCCGCGTCCGCGCCCTTCATAGATTCTGCTGCCGAGCCCATTTCATGACGTCCTGGCGCCTGTTGCCGATGCTGATGCTCGTGTTGTCCGCGGGTGTGCCCCTGGTGCACGCCCAGGGCGGCGCCAACCGTCCCCCCACGCCGGTGGTCGTATCCACGGTGCGGCTGGTGGACGAGCTCCCCCGCCACGGCTACACGGGCTTTCTCGATCCGGAGCGCAAGGCGCTGCTGGCGGCCGACGTGCCCGGCCGGGTGAACAAGATCAACTACCGCTCCGGTCAGACGGTGAAGCAGGGCGAAGTGTTGGCGACGCTGACCAATCCGTCCCTGGAGCTGGATCAGGATGTGCTCCAGGCACGGCTCAAGGAGGCCCAGGTCACCGTGGCCGATGCAAGCCAGCGGGTGGAGCGCACGCGCAATCTGTTTCGGCAGAACCTGACCTCCGCCGAGCAGTACGATGAGGTGCAGGCGGGCTACAATCTGGCCCAGGCCAAGCTGGAGGCGGCCAAGGCCCAGATGCGGCAGCTCCAGGGACAGCTCGATCTGATGCAGATTCGCGCCCCCATCGCCGGCGAGATCGTGCTGGACAAGATCGAGCTGGGGCAGTGGGTCACCACGGGCACGGTGCTCTATGAAATCTACAACTATTCCGCCTTCGAGTTGCAGGTGGGCGTGCCAGCCAAGTTCATCAACAGCGTGGTGGCGGGCCGCCCCGTGAAGGTGGAAGTCGCCGAGATCAGCACGGTGCTCGATGGCCGCATCGCGGCGGTGGTGCGGCACGTCAGTGCCACCACGGGCACCTTTACCCTGCGCATCCAGGTGGACAATCCTCAAGGCACGCCAATCAGCGGCCTGACAGGCCGGGCCCTGGTGCCTATCGGATCGCCGGGGGCCATGCTGGCCGTGCCGCGAGACGCGGTGGTGCGCCGAGGCGGCAGTTCCCAGATCGTGGTGGTGCGCGAGGGCAAGGCCCGGATCGTTCCCGTGGAGGTGACCGGGAATCTGGGTGAGGATGTGATCATCTCCAGCCAGGACGTGAAGCCCGAAGAGCAGGTGGTCGTGCGGGGCAACGAGCGGCTGGCCCCCGGCACCGATGTGGTCGTGACCGGTACCCTGTAATCCGCGCGAATGGCGCCAGGGGCGCCGGCGCACCGAGGACGCAATGAATCTCACCGCATTCTGCCTGAAAAAGCCCGTGCTGGTGGCGGTCACGGTGTTGTTCGTGTTGTTGGCGGGCATCTGGGCGCTGCTCAGCATCCCCATTCAGCTCACGCCGAATGTGGAGACGCCCACGATTCAGGTGCGCACCATCTGGCCGGGCGCCAGCCCCTACGAGGTGGAACGGGAGATCACCCAACGGCAGGAGGAATTTCTCAACAACCTGCCCCGTCTGGTGCACATGCGCTCCGACTCCCTGCCGGGTCAGGCCTCGATCGACCTGGAATTCGAGATCGGCACGGACATGGATGCGGCCATGTTGCAGATCTCCAACCAGCTGGACCAGGTGCCGTCCTATCCGGAAAACGCGCTGCGGCCGACCATCATCTCCTCCGGCTCCAACGCCCGGCCCGTGATCTGGAGCCAGCTGCGCGCCGTGGAGGGCAATCCGCGCCCCACCCGCACCTACAAGAAGTTCGCCGAGGACAACATCCGGCCCGAGTTCGAGAAGATTCCCGGCGTCTCCGAAATGCGCGTGTACGGTGGGCGCGACCCGGAGTTGCAGGTGCGGTTCGACCCGACCCGCCTGTCCCTGTACGGCATCTCCATCGGCGAGTTGATCGCGCGCATCCGCGCGGAGAACGTGGATATCTCAGGCGGTGCGCTCACCGAGGGCAAGCGGGAATACACCGTCCGCACCCTGAGCCGCTACCGCACGGCCGAGGACATGCAGAACCTGATCGTGCGCAGCGACGAGCGCGGCACGGTCTACCTGAAGGATCTGGCCGAGGTGGGCATCGGCTACAAGACCATCGGCAGCAACGTGATGAGCAACGAGGGTGTGGCCCTCGTGCTGCCGGTCTACAACGAGCCCGGCGCCAACGTGCTGCAGATCACCCAGGAGGTGCGGGCCACCATCGAGCGGCTCAACCGCGGCATGCTCGCCCGCGAGGGCCTGGTCATGAAGAGCCTGGCCGACCCCGAGTACTACATCACCAGCGCCATCGACCTGGTGCTGACCAATCTGTACCTGGGCGGTTTCCTGGCCATCGTGATGCTGTATCTGTTCCTGGGCAATCTGCGCTCCGCGCTGGTGGTGGCGCTGGCCATTCCCATCAGCATCATCGGCACATTCGTGTTCATGAAGGTGCTCGGCCGCAACATCAACGTGATCAGCCTGGCCGGACTGGCCTTCGCGGTCGGCATGGTGATGGACGCGGCCATTGTCGTCCTGGAGAACATCGACAAGAAGCGCGCCGCCGGCATGCCGCTGGGTGAGGCGGCGCTGAAGGCGACGACCCAGGTTTATGGGGCCATCCTGGCCTCCTCGCTGACCACCGTGGCGGTGTTCCTGCCGGTGGTGTTCGTGGCCGATCAGGCGGGGCAGCTCTTCCGCGATATCGCCATCGCCATCTGCTGCGCCATCGTGCTCAGCTTCCTGGTGTCCACCACCGTCATTCCGCCCCTGTACCGTGTGCTCTTCTCCACGGCCAACGGGGAAGTGGCGAGCCCGGTGAATTTCATCACGCGGCGGTTGCAGGGCCTGGGCGGGCGGGCAGTGGCGTTCCTGCTGGCGGTGCTGCATTGGGTTCAGATTCGCGTGTGGCGCAAGCTGGCCGTGGTCGGGGGCATCACCGTGTTGGCGGTGATCGTGGTCCTTACGCTGATGCCCAAGATGGAATACCTGCCGCCGGGCAACCGCAATCTGCTGCTGACCATCCTGTTTCCCCCACCCGGCTACAGCCCGGAAGAGACGGAAGCCATGGGCCGCGCGATCATCGAGGATCTGCGACCGGCCCTCAATGGGGAACTGGAGGGGCTGCCGGGCATTGAGCGGATTTTCTACATCGGCTTCGGCACCACCCTGATCATGGGCGCTGTCTCGGACGACCCCAAACGGGTGCAGGAGCTGATCCCGGTACTCAACAACGCCGTCTACAAGATTCCGGGGCTCAGCGGATTTACGTCCCAGACGTCGCTGTTCGAGCGGGGGCTGGGCGCGGGCCGCTCCATCGACGTGGAACTGTATGGCGACGACATTCCCCAGATCGCCGGGGTGGCGGCACAACTTTTCGGCAAGGTGCGCCAGGTGCTGCCCGGCTCCCAGATCCGGCCGCTGCCCTCCTTCGAGCTGGGCTCGCCCGAGGTGCGGGTTATTCCGCGGCCCCAGCGGGCCGCTGCCGCCGCGCTGAGCACGGAGGAGCTGGGGCTCATCGTGGACATCTACACCGATGGCCGCAAGATCGACGAATTCACCCTGGGCAATGGGGAAACCATCGACCTGTCCCTCATGTCGGGGACAGACCATTTGCGCTCCATCTCCGATTTCGAGAACCAGCCGTTGCTGGCGCCCAACAAGCGCTATGTGACCATCGGCGCGATAGCGGACGTGATCGAGACCGTGGGGCCGCAGCAGATCAACCGCATCGATGGCAAGCGGGTCTTCACGCTGCGCGTGCTGCCCCCGCCAACCACCTCCCTGGAGGACGCGCTGCAGATCCTGCAGGAGCAGATCGCCGCGCCGGCGATGGAGGACTTCGCCAATGTGCCCGGCTTCCGCGTGGCGCTCAGCGGGACAGCGGATGCCTTCACCAAGACCCGGCAGTCCCTGCAGACGGGCTTCCTGCTGGCCATCGCCATCACGATTCTGCTGCTGGTGATCCTGTTCGAGGACCTGCTCTCGCCGCTGGTCATCATCGCGGCGCTGCCCATTGCCGCGGCGGGCGGATTCATCGCCCTGTGGCTGATCAATACCTTCGTGGCCGATCAGGCCCTGGACATGTTGACCATGCTGGGCTTCCTGATGATGATCGGCATCGTGGTCAACAACCCCATCCTTATCGTCAGCCAGGCCCTGACCCTGATCCGGGAGGAGGGCGCGCACCTCTACGATGCGGTGCTCTCCGCCGTGCAGTCGCGCATCCGGCCCATCTTCATGACCACGCTGACCAGCGTCTTCGGCCTGCTGCCGCTGGTGCTGATGCCGGGCTCGGGTTCCGAACTGTACCGGGGGCTGGGCAGCGCGGTGCTGGGCGGGCTGGTGCTGTCCACCGTGGTGAGTGTGCTGTTCGTGCCGGCCCTGTTCTCGTTGATCCAGGACCTGCAGGGCCTGTTCCGGCGCCAGCCGGTGCTGGAAGAGGAGTCCGGCCTGGCCCTCGATCCTTCCCAACGCTCGGGCAGCTGAGCGGCATCGGCCCTACCGGTGTTGGCAGGTGATGGGCATGGTGGCGCGCATGGCGCAGGTCGCCGGCGAACCCGGCAGCAGCATCTGCCGCCGCAGCGCCGTGCCCAGCGCGCGACCCAGGGGCCGCCGGGGCTCGTTCCCGCCGCACACAACCGGCGCAATGTCGGTACCCCACAGACGTCGAAGGCGCCGCGCCGCCCCCGCCCTAGTTCCAGGCGAGGCGCGAGGAGAGGTTGTGGAAGAAGTAGTTCTGGTCGAAGAAGATGAGCTGGGCGCGCCGCTCGGAGCGTTGCAGCAGCAGTTCCTGCCCTTCCCGCAGCACATCCTGCTGCACCCCATCGATGACCAGCTGGGCTTCCTGACCCTGTTGCAGGGCCGTCAGGTGCAGGCGGATCTGCGCGTCGGGCGCCAGGATCAGGGCGCGGGAGCTGAAGTTGTACTCGTTGATCCCGTCCAGGATGAAGCAGCTCACGTCGGGCATGACCAGCGGGGCTCCCGTGGAGAGCAGGTAGCCCGTGCTGCCCGTGGGCGTGCCGGCGATCACGCCATCGCCGCGAATGGTGCGGATGCGGGCGCCATTGACGAATACGTCCACCGAGATCATGCGGTGCGTGGAGCGCAGCACCACCTCGTTGATGGCGTGGGTCACCCCGCAGGGATGCTCGCAGCGCAGCAGCACCCGGTCGCTGAGAATGTAGTCGTTGGCCAGCAGGCGAAAGACCAGCCGCTCCAGGTCACCCCGGTCGCCTGCCGTGAGGAAGCCCACGGTGCCGAAGTTCACGGCCAGCACCGGACAGTTGGGGAACAGGTCCAGCGCCTTGAGCACGGTGCCGTCGCCGCCCATGGCGATGACCAGGTCCAGCGCCTCTTCCGGCAGGCTGTCGTTGAGCACATGCACCCTGGCGCCCACCCGGTCGAAGATGGTGCGCAGGTGATGCACCGGAATGTCCGCGGTGTCCTCGCGCAGCAGCACGCCAATGTGTTGCAGATTCAGCTTGACGTGTGCCGGGCTGGGAGCGTCAGGCGTCATGAGACTTCCGGAAGTGGCGTCACCGGGACAGCGCCGGCCGGCCACGGGGTTGCGGGGTCGGCGTGGCCCTCAGCCAAGGCGGGGCCGCGGCGCATCGGTCTCCCATGGTGCGCTATTTCTGCTGCATTTCAAAGATTTGATCGCGCAGCTCGCGCCAGATGTTGTGGGGGAAGTCGTCGCGCAGGGTCTTCCAGCCCATGATGGCCAGCACGAATTCGCGCACCTTGGCCCGCGTCATGCCGCGCAGTTCCCAGCGCCGGTAGATGTCCTCGTCCGTGGGCGGGAGGGCCTTGTTCTCCAGAGTCTTGCGGTAGAGGAACTTCACTGCGCTGTCCGGATAGGCCTGGATGAATTCCCAGATGGAATCGTCCGTCACGCGGCCGGAGCCATAGATCACGTCGTCCTCGCCCGTGTCCTCGTAGCGATCGGGCACGTCGGTGGGCGGCAGATCCTCCTCCACCACCTCGCTGGCCTGCAGCACCTCCTCGTCCACCGAATGGGGTTCCTTTGCCGCCGCGGCCGGCGCGGGCGCGGTCTCCGCGGTCAGCGGCGCGGCCATGCCTGCCGCTTCCGCCGGAGCAGGCCGGGCGGGCGCCTCGGGCGCTGCTTCGGCGGCCCGCGGGGCAGCGGGGGGCCGGGCCTGCGGCTGGGGCTGTCGCCGCCGGGGCTGGGGCGGCGGCGCGGCAGCGCGGCCATTGCCCTGGTCGTCCGGCATGGCGATCAGCGCCAGCAGAAAAATGCCGGCCACCAGAAAGCACACGGAAAAGACGAATCCGGTGAGATTGGAGTCGTAGCGGGGCTTGTTGAGATACTGCGTGCCGTAGTTGACACCGTCGCTCACCAGGTAGCTGGCGCCGTTCATCCCCATATAGAAGACGATCGACCCGGCCAGCATGGCGCCGACGAAGAGCAGCATCAAGGCCATGTAGACTCGCACAGGGGGCATGAGTTGCGTCCTGGCTCCAGTTCAAAGGGCCGGCGCGCCGGCAGCAGCACGGCACACCGAATCGATGCGCGGCGGCGGCCCGGGGCATCCCGCCCGACGCGACCGTCGCCAATCATACTGGTCTTATCGGCAATCCATGGCCGGACTTGAATCGTGGCGTGGGCGACATGGCCCGGGGCGGATCAGCGACGCCGCTTGCCGCCGATGAGCGCGCTGTAGCGCCGGGGGCTGGGCCGCGTATCCGGGGGCACATCCTCGTGGATAACCCGTTGCGCCGACCAGTGCAACAACTGCCCGACGCGCTCCTTGTCCGCCGTGGCTCCCGTCGCGCCATACAATTTGCTGAGCAGGGTCAATGGCTTGACCAGTTCCCGGTAGCGCTCCGCCGCCTGCAGCTTGGACTGCACGTCCTCCAGCAGGGCGATGGCCTCGCCCTGCTCGCCCATGGCCGCCAGGGATTCGGCGATGAGCTGACGCACGTGCACCGACTCGTGGGCATGCTCGATCTCGTCCAGGTGCAACTCCGCCTGACGCAACAGCCGCACTGCCTGCACGAAGCTGCCGCGCTCATGGTACACCTCGGCCATGTCCCGCAGGATATAGGCACACAGGTCCTTCAGGGCATCCCGCTCGGAGATTTCCAGGGCCATGTTCAAAGTGGCCAGGGCACGGTCGGGCTGGCCCTCCTGGGCATTGCTTTCCGCGCGGTGCATCAGCAGGAGGCCCTTGCCGTAATTGTCCTCCAGGCGCATGTAGCCGGCCATCACCTCATCGAAGAGTTGTTCGACTTGCTCGTACTGGTTCTGCTCCCGGTAGGCCTTCAGCTTCTGGTGCAGGGTATAGGTCAGCCAGGCATCGTCGCCCACTTCCCGGAACACGGGAATGGCCTTGTCCAGGTAGTTCATGCCCAGATTGGGAGCGCCCTTGGTGATCCAGTTCTCCCCGGTACGCACCCATTCCTTGGCCGACTCCACGGTCTGTTGCTCAATCATGCGCCTCTTCTCCGGCTCATCCGGCCTTGCCCCTGCGTTAAAATTGAACAGCCCTGCCCCCCGGGTCCCTGCCCCCCGGGCCGCAGATCAGCTTTAATTGATGTCAATCTGCCCCAAAATGCGGCAAAAATGCCACAAAAATTGACTTATCGGTCCAATTCAGGCTATCCTGGACGCTGTGATTTCCAAGGACGCCAATAACCCTGACGCAAGGAGTCTCTTCTCCCTGCTAAGCGCCATCACGGGCCGCTGATTAATCTGGGAGAGAGCGTGATGAAACAGAATTTCGCAGAATTGCTGGCGCGTAAGGCACAGCTCAAGTTTGAATTGTCTGAACTGGTGACCACCAAGGCATCACGGCAGAAGTTCACGGCTGAAATCACCAAGGTCAGCCGCGAGATCGAAAAGTGGCTCAAGGGTCATCCCGGCCTCTAGCCGCGTCATCCTGCTGTATCCATGCTGCTGATTCAACGGGTCTCCTGCTCCCGTGGGGTGTCCGCCCCCTCGTCCTGGCTCCCGCTTCGCGGATCGGGACGCCGTCCCGGACTGTTCCCCGCCTGATCCATCCCATGCCGACGGTTCTTCAGGCCTGCCGGCGTTCATCCGCCGATGCTCCCCCACCAGGCGCGACTGCACGCTGAATAGCTTTGGCCAAGGCCGCCCAATTTCGTTATCGTGGCACCCACTGGATTTCCGTCACCGGAAGGCCCGCGTACACGCTTGCCGACTTGCAATACAGTGTACAGGGAATGCGCAACCGCTGCCAGGCAGGCCCCCGCCTGCGCTGCCCATCCGTGGGTGGCGCTGCCGTGTGGCCGCCGCGGCAGCCAGCAGGAGAAGCGACATGCAACTGGGCGTCATGGCCGGCTATTCCGGTCCGCAAGCGAAAGTGAACATCCCGTTGATTCAGGAGGCCGAGCGGCTGGGTTACAGCGTGGTCTGGACAGCGGAGGCCTACGGCTCCGATGCGGTGGTACCCCTGGCCTACTACGGGGCGCATACCAGCAAGATCAAGCTGGGCACGGCCATCATGCAGATTCCGGCCCGTACCCCGGCCAACACGGCCATGACCGCCATGACCCTGGACCATCTCTCCGGGGGGCGCATGGTGCTGGGCGTGGGCATGTCCGGACCCCAGGTGGTGGAAGGCTGGCACGGCGTGGCCTACGGCAAGTCGCCCTTGGCGCGCACGCGGGAGTTCGTGGAGATTCTGCGCAAGATCTTCGCCCGCGAGGAGCCGTTGACCTACGACGGCAAGTACTACCAGATTCCCTACCAGGGCGCCGATGCCAGCGGGCTGGGCAAGCCGCTGAAGACCATCCTGCACGCCCGCAAGGACATTCCGATCTACGTGGCGGCAATCGGGCCGAAGAACGTGCAGCTCTCGGCGGAAGTCTCCGACGGGTTCATCCCCGTGTTCTTCTCGCCGGAGAACTTCAAGATCTTCGATGACTCCATTCAGCAGGGCTTCGGCAAGGCCGGCGGCGGCAAGGACTACAACCGCTTCGAAGTGGCGCCGGTGGTGCACGTGGCCATGGGCGACGACGTGGACGAGTGCCGGGCGCGCGTGAAGCCCGCGTTGGCCCTGTACGTGGGCGGCATGGGCGCCCGCGACAAGAATTTCTACAATGCCCTGGCCTGCCGCTATGGCTACGAGGCGGACGCGAAGAAGATTCAGGAGCTCTACCTCTCCGGCAAGAAGGCCGAGGCCGAAGCGGCGGTGCCCGACAAGCTGGTGGACGAGGTGGCCCTGTGCGGGCCGCGGGATCGCATCAAGGACCTGCTCAGCCGCTACCGGGAGATCAAGGTCTCCACGCTCAACGTGACGGGCAATGTGGATGAGGCAACCCTGCGCACCATGGCGGAGCTGGTGCTCTAGCCGGCGCTCCACGCGGGTTCAACGGCGGCGGCGGCGGCGGCCGGCCGGGTCAATCCCGGTCGCCGCGCCAGGCAAGCGCCGCCCCATGGCGTGGCCACCGCCATGGCGCGGCTACCGGCTTGGCGCTGACCGTGGCGCTGTGCGGGCCATGGGGCTGTGCGGGACGGGGTGAGTGCCCCCCGGCGCGGTGCGGGCCATGGGGCTGTGCGGGACGGGGTGACTACCCCCCGGCGCTGAGCGGGACGGGATGCTGCGAGGGACGGGCCGACTGCCCCAAGGCGCTGTGCTGTGTGTGGTACATGCCTGCCGCCGTAGCGGCGAAGATGGCCGCCGGGCGACCGTCCGCCGGTTGCGGCGCTGGAATCAGGCGTCGGGATTGGCGTGGTTGCCGTCCACCTGGGTACGCAGGTCCTTGCCCGCCCGAAAGAACGGCAGTTCCTTCTTGGGCACCAGCACCTGCTCGCCGGTCTTGGGGTTGCGCCCCCGGTAGGCGTTGTAGCATTTGAGCATGAAACTGCCGAAGCCCCGGATCTCCACCTTGTCGCCCTCGGCCAGGGCCTGCTTGATATTGTCGAAGAAGATGTTGACGGCGCCTTCAGCGACCTTGTTGGTCTGCTGTGTGGCGATGGCGAGCTGGTCGATCAGTTGTGATTTATTCACTGCTAAAGACTCCACCATGAAGATGGGCTCGTAACGGCCCCTGTCCGACACCGCACACCGGTGCAGATCACGTCACCGGAATGTCTAGAAAAGAATCTCTCGTTGTGCGCCGTGGAACGGGTCTTGCCCTCGAATAGGACTGGCATCGGTCTGACACAGGGCCGCAAAAGGTCCGCCATGCGTGACGCCTAAGCTAGCAACACCCTGCGGAAAAATCAAACCAATCAGACGGATAACAGAAACATGGGAACGCGCCGGAAGCGGTTGCCCGGCCTCGCCGAAGGGGGTGCGCGGGTTGCTATTGCGCGAACCCTCGTGCGAAGATCGCAGGCGCTCGGCGATACGCCGCCGGCGCTGGACATCCCCCGGACAATGACCCATGGACCTGGCTTCCCCCCCGGACAAGATCGGCATTCTCTACTACTTCGGCGACCCCATGTGCTCGTGGTGCTGGGGCTTTCGCCCGGTATTGGAGCAGGTGGAGCGGGAGTATCCCGAGCTGCAGCGGGTGACCGTGATGGGCGGCCTGCGCGGCGGGGCCGAGGAGCCCATGGGGGACATGCTCGCGGAGATGATCCAGACCGGCTGGAACCGCATCCATGAAGCCACCGGCCAGCCCTTCAACTGGGACCTGTGGAAGAACCACCGTCCCCTGGCCACCACCTGGCCCGCCTGCCGGGCCGTGCTGGCGGCACGGCTGACGGACCCGGCCCTGGAATGGCCCATGATGGTGGGGCTGTTCAAGGCCTACTTCACCCAGGCGCTCGATCCCTCCCGCGTGGATACCCAGGTGGACGTGGCCGCCGACATCGGCCTGGCGCCGGAGGCCTTTCGCCGGATGCTGGGCTCCGCCGAGGTGGAGCATGCGCTCCAGGAGGACCTGCGCCTGACCAAGCGCTACGGCATCACCGGCTTTCCCTCGGTCGTGCTCACCCTGGGCACGGACCACTACCTCGTCTCGCCCGGCTACCAGCCCATCGAGTCCATCCGCAAGATCATCAACCGCGTCTACACCACCGCCGGCATCGAATACACCCGGCCGGAAAGCGGCATTTATTCTTGAAGGGTCTCCCGGCCCGCCGAGAGCGCTTCATCCATGCGGCCGCGGTTCGGTGCACCACTGCGCCCGTGGTTATCTTGATGGGTCTCCCGGCCCGGAGTGCGTGCTGAACTTGCAGAGTGCCCGACTCGTGCGCCGCCGCGCCCGTGTTTGCTTCCGGGGAGCGGCGGTGGGGCATCGGGACAGCCGCTGTGGGCTAACGCCGTTCCGGCACCTGGCCCATGCGGCGCAGCTCGGCGAAGACCGCCTGCCAGAACAGGGGGATCAGCAGCTCGTGGTGCCCGATCACCGTGAAGCCCTGGCCGCCGCTGCTGGTGGGCCGGCCCACCACGTTCTCCTGGGGCCGGTAGTGGCGGATCATGTCGAAGTTGACCGCCATGAAGTGGTCCACCACATGCCCCAGATTGCGCACCACGGTGAGCGCCTTGAGAAAGACCTCGGGCAGAATCACCGCCGAGCCGTAGAGGAATACCGCCCCGCCCTCCAGCCCGATGAGCTGGTCGCACAGGATGCGGAAGTCGCGCAGGCTCGTCTCGCCGATGGCCGCGCCGTCGGCTTCCGGGTGCTGGTGAATCGTCTCGGTGCCCAGGGCCACGTGCACCGTCACCGGCACGTCGCAATCCAGCGCGGTCAGCAGCAGGCTCGGCGCCGGATGCTTCACATCAAGCGTGGCCAGCTTGCGCGCCACCGCCTCGCCGTAGCCCCAGCCCTGGCGGTAGCCTTCGCTCACGGCCTCGTTGATCCACACGCCGGTTTCCGTGACGTAGCCGAAGCGCCCGGAGGGCAGGGTGGCCGCCACGTCCTCGGAGGTGCGCCCGAACAGGCTGGCCTCGAAGTCGTGAATCGCCCCGGCCCCGTTCATCACCAGGCAGCCGATCACGCCCCGGCGCATCAGGTCGGTAAGCACGGGGGAAACGCCCGTCTTGATCAGGTGGGCGCCCATCATGATCACGATCTTCTTGCCCCCCGCGATGACCTGGGCCGTCTCGCGCGCGATGTGCTTGAGGTCCTTGGCGGCCAGGATGTCCGGCAGGCCCTGGAAGAAGCGGTCGAAGGAATCGTCCTCCAGGTCCGTGCGGGCGAACATGTCCACGTCGACCTTGGTCTGGCGCTCGGCGAAGGAGATGCGCTCCACGCCGGTCAGGTCAATTTCCCGGTACTTGCTCATGGCACGTCCTTGCTCGATGGGGCGGATTGGCCGGCGGCTGGGTTGCGCTGCCAGGGGCCCGCTGCGTTCGCATGGGGTGCGGGGGGCCGTGCTCCCTGCCAGGGGTCCGGGGGCAGCGCCCCCGCATGCAGCAGGTGCCGCCGCGCACGCTAGGCGAATCCCACGCGCTGGCGGGCGCGGTGCAGCACACCACTGGCGGCGGCCCGGGCCTTCTCCGCACCCTTGGCCAGGATGGCCTCCATGCCCTCCACGTCCTCGATGATCTCGAAATAGCGTTCCCGGTAGGGGGCGATCTCCGCATTGATGGCTTCGAAGGTGGCCTGCTTGATCTCCCCGTAGCCCATGCCCCCGGCCCGGTAGCGCTCGCGCCAGGCGTCCTGCTCGGCCTTGGGGGCGAAGTGGCGGAAGATCTGGAACACGTTGCACGTGTCCGGGTCCTTGGGCTCCTCCACGGTCCTGGAGTCGGTCACCACGCGCATCACGGTCTTGCGCAGCTCCTTCTCCGTGCTGAACAGGGGAATCTGGTTGCCGTAGGACTTGCTCATCTTGCGCCCGTCCAGCCCGGGGATGGTGGCCACCTCGTCCTCGATGCGCGCATCGGGAATGCGGAACGTCTCGCCGTAGATGTGATTGAAGCGCTGGGCGATGTCCCGCGTCATCTCCAGGTGCTGCTGCTGGTCCCGCCCCACCGGCACCTCGTGGGCATCATAGATCAGGATGTCCGCGGCCATCAGCACCGGGTAGGAGAACAGCCCGTGGGTGATCTCCTCGTTTTTCGCCCGCTTGTCCTTGTACGCATGGGCCCGCTCCAGCAGGCCGATGGAGGTCACGCAGCTCAGCAGCCAGGTCAACTCGGTCACCTGGGGCACATCGGACTGCCGGAAGAACGTATGCGCATCGAAGTCCATGCCCAGCGCCGCGAAGTTGGCCACCAGCTCATAGGTGCTCTGGCGCAGGGCCTTGGGGTCCCGCTCGGTGGTCAGGGCGTGGTAGTCGGCGATGAAATAGAACGTGTCGTGGCTGGTCTGCATGGCCAGCGCGGGCTTGAGGAAGCCCAGGTAGTTGCCCAGGTGGGGCCGCCCCGTGGGTTTGATGCCCGCCAGGGTTCGTCTGCGTTCGGTCATGGGTCTGTTGGTTGCCTGCGGCTGCCGCCCGTGCGATCGCCCGCCGGGCCCAGGGGATCAATCTCGCTGCCGGGAACGGCGCGGCATGGTGTTGCAAGGCATGCTGTTGCACGGCCATGGTGCTGCGCGCGGCCCCGGCGTCCATTCCGACGATAGCAGAGGCACAGGCGGCGCACCACCGTGCGCCGACATGGGGTTGCATGCAGGCAGGGAAAACTAAACTGTCAACGTCCGGTCTGCGGCGTTGACTTTGAATGTGAGCGTGCCGGTGGATGGATTGTAATGCATGCGCCAATGGTCAAGCACATCTCGTCCCAGGAGGGAGGGCACGTCTGTGATATCTGGTGTAGGGCTTGCGATGTTGATGTCCACGAAATACAGGTGCAGCTTTCTTGTGCCTTCAAGGAACATGACTGCGCCGGGTTCCCGAAACATCTGAGTAAGCCCGCCGACACCAATTGTCTGCACGCCGCCGGTGAGCTTGGTGTAGTCAAGCCCCAATTTGCCGGCATCCAGGGGCATGAGCACGGTGCTGTCTGCGCCGGTGTCTACCACGAATGAAATGTCGCATTGTACCTCTAGACGAGGAAAATAGAGGCGTCCCTCCAGATAGGGACGCCCGGACGTGTCTCCAAATCGTCCTCTGAGCATCGGCTAAAGGATAAAAGTGCGTTCATTGCGATCAATGTACCGAATTATCGCACTGTGAATTGGAATGTTCTGATTCTTGGCCTGAAGCATCGCGGACTGCATCGTCTGGCCTCGCGCCCTCACCTTCCCGTCATAGACGACGATCCACTGTTTTGGATATTCCTCAATAAATCTGGGGTGCTTTGAAGAGAGGGATTTTGCGGCTTTTCGAAAGCTGGCAAGTTCTTTCGCAGCGGTGGCGGGGTTTCCGATTTGGCGCAGGACAGACCTTTCCAAGGTCTCCCGTGACATAAGACCTCCCATGATTCGTACCTTCAGAAGCGCTCTTGCGGCGCGCTTCTAAGATAGCGACGGATGTGACTGCGGTCAATGATCGTAGATGGCATGGCTCCAATTGACTTCTCTGCGTGGCGGCGGGTACGCTTTTCGTCTGGCGTTCCGCCGTACTCGGGGCGTGGCGCAGCCTGGTAGCGCACACCCTTGGGGTGGGTGTGGTCGGAGGTTCAAATCCTCTCGCCCCGACTCAGACCGCTCTTCCGCAACCCGTTGGGCTTGCGGGGAGCGGTTTTTTGTTTCGTGCAGGCGCTCTGCCCTCGAACTACCCGGTAGACTGCGTGGTCGCCCGCAATCCCATGCGGGGTGCGCGAGGGGGCCCCGCTCCCTCGCGGCTGTTGCTGTGCCGTCTGTCGTGGCGTGCACTGCTACTCCTGGGCCGAGGGAAAGTTGGGGGGGCGTTTGGCGCGGATGGCGTCGAAGCCTTCCTTGGCATCCGGGCTCTTGAAACCCAGCCCCTCCATGGCCAGCACCGTGTGGAAGTGGGGCGTGGCCCGGCGGATCCAGTTGCCCAGGGCGCGCTTGGTCCATTGCTGGGCCATCTGGGGGCCGGCCGCCAGCTGTCGCGCCACGGCCTCCGCCTCCTCCAGCAGGGTCTCGCCGGGGACGCAGCGGCTGACCAGCCCGATGCGCTCCGCCTCGCGCCCATCCAGGGGATCGCCGGTGAGCAGGTAGTATTTCACCTTGGCCATGGAGGCCAGCAGGGGCCAGTTGACCAGGGCATGGTCGCCCACGGGCAGACCCACGAGAATCTGCCCGCTGAAGAGGAAGGCATCCTCGGCCATCAGGGTGATGTCGGACATCATGGCCACGGCCAGCCCGGCGCCGGAGGCAGGCCCGTTGATGGCGGAGATGATGGGCTTGTCCAGGTCGGTCATGGTGCGCACGATGTCCATGGCGTCCTTGAGGAACGCGTACAGCTTGGTCATGTCGTTCATCGTGGCATTGACCCAGCCCACATCCCCCCCGGAGGAGAATGCCCGTCCCGCCCCGGTGACCAGCACGGCCCGCGTGTCCCGGTCCTCCGCGATGACCGGCCAGATGGTCGCCAGCTCGTGGTAGCCCTCCCGCGAGACGGCGTTCATCTTCTCCGGGCGGTTGAGCGTGATGCGCAGGATGCCGTCGCCGCGCTGCTCGATCAGCAGGCTGGGAAAGCGGCTGTAGTCGGTCATGGAGGGTCTCCGCAAATTCAGGATGCAGCCGCGGCGGGACGTCGGCTGTCAGGGGTTGTGCTGCCGCGCCGAGGGAAAGTCCGGGGGCCGCTTGGCGCCCAGGGCCTCCACGCCTTCCCGTGCGTCCGCGCTCTGGAAGCCCAGGGTTTGCAAGGCCAGGGAGTAGTCCAGGTGCGCGATGCTGCGGCGAATCCAGTTGCCCAGGGCGCGCTTGGTCCAGGCCTGGGCGTTCTGGGGGCCGTCGGCCAGCTTGCGCGCGACTGCCTCGGCCTCGGCCAGCAGGGCCTCGCCGGCCACGCAGCGGCTGACCAGGCCCAGGCGCGCGGCGGTGGGGCCGTCCATGGGCTCGCCGGTGAGCAGGTGCAGCTTGACCTTGGCCAGGGAGGCGGAGAGCGGCCACAGCAGCACGGAATGGTCTCCCGCGGCCACACCCATCTTGAGTTGCCCGCTGAACAGGTACGCATCCTCGGCCATCAGGGTGATGTCCGACATCATGGCCAGGGCCAGCCCGGCGCCGGCGGCGGGGCCGTTGATGGCCGCGATGATGGGCTTGTCCAGGTCGGCCATCTGGCGCAGCATCTTCACGCAATCCCGCGAGAAGGCCGCCAAGGGATTCGCGCCACTGACGAACTCCCGCGCCCAGCTCAGGCTGCCGCCGGCGGAGAAGGCGCGCCCCGCGCCCGTGATCACGATGGCCCGCGTGTCCCGGTCCGCGCCGATGACCGGCCAGATGGTGGCCAGCTCCCGGTAGCCCTCCCGGGAGATGGCGTTCATCTTCTCCGGGCGGTTGAGCGTGATCCACAGGATGCCCTCGCCCCGCCGTTCGATGCGCAGGCTGGGAAAGGCGCTGTAGTCGGTCATGGGCGCTCCTGGGGGTCGCGATGTGCGTGGCGGTAGGCGGGCGCCCCTGCCGGCGCGGCGGCGCCGCGGGACAGGCACCCTACGTGGGCGGCCGGCCGGAGGGGAAGACGATGGGGCGCTTGTTCTGCAGGGCATCCAGCGCCGCCTTGGCGTCCTCCCCCTGGAACGTGAGCATCTCCGCCACGATGGAGAAGTCGAAGGCCGGCCCGGCCATGCGGTACCAGTTGTTCAGCGCGCGCTTGGTCCAGCGCTGGGCCATCTGCGGCCCCTGGGCCAGCTTCTGCGCGACCTCCATGGCCTTGGGCAGCACCTGGGCCTGGGGCGCGCACAGGCTGACCAGCCCGATGCGCTCGGCCTCCTTGCCTGAGAGGAAGTCCGCCGTGAGCAGATACAGCTTGGCCTTGGCCATGCCGCACAGCAGGGGCCAGTTGATCACCGCATGATCGCCGGCCACCACGCCCACGGCCAGGTGCCGGTCGGAGATGCGCGTCTCCTCGGCGATGATGCTGATATCCGACATCAACGCCACGGCCAGCCCGGCGCCCATGGCGATGCCGTTGATGGCGGAGACCACCGGCTTGTCCAGGTTGGTGATGTTGTACACGATGTCCGAGGCTTCCTTGACCACCAGCGCGGACTCCGCGAAGTTCCCCGGCCAGCTTGCCGCCCAGTCCGTGTCGCCCCCCACGCAGAAGGCCCGGTCGCCCGCTCCGGTGATCACCACGACGCGCGTTTCGTCGTCGTCGGCCACGGTCTTCCACACATTGGCCAGCTCCCAGTGCAGGCGCTTGTTGGCCGAGTTCATCTTCTCCGGCCGGTTGATGGTGATCAGCAGGATGCCGGGGTGCGGCCGCTCGAACAGCAGGTGTTGAAATGCGCTGTAGTCGCTCATGTCAGGCTCCCAATGGGCGTGGGCTGCGAGAATTCCAGGGCTGTGGTGCTGTCTTAGCGGCGATCCGTGCGCGATGCAAGCGCCGGGGCCCGCTGCCGGGCGGGCCGCTCCACGCGTCGATGCGGACCGGCTCGGCACGCCGGAGCCCCGTGCCTTGCTTTCCCCGGGGGTGTGTCGCAAGTTGAAGGCATACCGTGCTCTCTGTGACGGTCCCGGGTTGCCGTGGTGATGGCAGCAGGGCGGGGGAGCCAGGGGAGAGCGCCGCACGCAGCGGCAGAGCGAGGAGGGAAGTCCCGGTGACAGCCGCGGCCAAGGGTCAGTCCGGATACCACAAGCTCAATGCTGTCCATGTGGGCGAGCGCTCCATCTCCGCCTACGAGGGCGTGGTGCCCGATGAGATCATGGAGGCGTTGTACAGCGAGTCCAAATGGCTGCGTGGGGCACGCGTACTCCATCTCAACGCGACGCCGTTCGGCGGTGGGGTGTCGGAAATTCTGCGCTCTGCGGTGCCCCTGCTCAATGACCTGGGGTTGCACGCGGAATGGCGGGTGATTCACGGCAACGGCCGCTTCTTTGATGTCACCAAGGCCATGCACAACGGCTTGCAGGGTGACCCCAAGGGCATCACGGAAGCCGAAATGGAAATCTACCTGGAGACGAGTCACGCCAATGCCCAGGCGCTGCAGGTGGACTACGACTATATTTTCGTGCACGACCCCCAGCCCGTGGCCATTCTGTCCATGATCGACCGGGGTGCGGCCAAGTGGGTCTGGCGCTGCCATATCGACACGTCCAAGCCCAACCCCACGGTGTGGGGTTTTCTGCATCCCTTCATGAAGGCCTACGACGCAGTGGTCTACACCATGCCCGAATTTGTCCCCAAGGACGCGGACATGAACCATGTGGCCATCATCCCGCCGGCGATCGACCCGCTCAGCCCGAAGAACATGAACTTGCCCATCGCCATGGCGCGGGAAATTCTGGACTACATCGGGATCAATCCGGCCAAGCCGCTGATTACCCAGGTCTCCCGTTTCGATCCCTGGAAGGACCCCATGGGCGTGATCGCCGCCTACAAGCTGGTCAAGCAGGAGATTCCCGATCTGCAACTGGCCATGGTGGGCTCCATGGCCATGGACGACCCGGAAGGCTGGACGATCTACGAGGAGGTATGCCGGGCCGGCGAGGATGACGGCGATCTGCACACCTTCAGCAACCTGACCGGCGTGGGGAACATCGAGGTCAATGCCTTCCAGCGGGAATCCCAACTTTGCGTACAGAAGTCCATCCGCGAGGGCTTCGGCTTGGTGGTCTCTGAAACCCTGTGGAAGGGTACGCCCATGGTCGCCGGGCGGGCCGGCGGGATCGTGTTGCAGATGGAGGACGGCGTGGGCGGCATGCTGGTCGATTCGGTCGACGAGTGCGCCCAGGCCATCCACACCCTGCTCACCCAGCCCCATCAGGCGCGGGAGATGGCGGCCTCGGGCCGCAAGCGGGTGCGGGAAGAGTTTCTGCTGCCGCGCCACCTGCTGGATGAGCTGAAGCTGATGCAGCGGCTGTAACGCCGCGCCCGCTCTCCGTCACCTCCGCCCGCGGGCGGCCCGTCCTGCCGTGGCGCTCATGCCTGAATTGCGTTGGGATCCCACCTTGGCCGAATGGGTGTTGCTGGCCCCGCAGCGGGCCGAGCGGCCCCATGGCTATGTCGCCTCTCCGGATGGCGGTGGGGCCGAGGCCACGCAGCTGTCCTGCCCCTTCTGTCCCGGCAATGAACACGAGACACCGCCGGAGGTGACCCGCTATGCGGCGGAGGACGGCGGCTGGCTGGTGCGGGCATTTCCCAACCGTTTTCCGGCCTTGTCGCCCGATGCCGCCCCGCCCCAGGCCGTGCCCGGCGCGCCCTACCGGGCCCGGCCCGGCCGAGGGCATCATGAGGTGATCGTGGAAACGCCGCGGCATGGCGTGCGCCTGGCGGACATGGCTCCGGCCCAGCTCGGCCTGATCCTGCGCATGTACCGGGAGCGCTTCCGGGCCCTGGCAATCCGGCCGGGCGTGCGCGAGGTGGTGCTGTTCAAGAACGAGGGCGAGGCCGCCGGGGCCTCGCTGGCCCATGCCCATGCCCAGGTGGTGGGGCTGCCCCTGCAATCGCCCCTGCAACGGCGGCGCCTGCGCGTGGCCCGCGACCACTTCCGGCGCCATGGCGTGGGGCCGTGCCAGGCACTGCGGGAGCGGGAGGTGGCCGACGGTGTGCGCATCGTGGGGCACGTGGGAGACATGGTGCTGCTGCATCCCTATGCCTCCCGCGCCCTGCACGAGACCTGGCTCATCCCCACGGTGGCCGGGGGCAGCCTGGCCGCGGCGGGCGACGGGCTGCTGGATGACGCGGCCGGCGCCCTGGCCCATGCCACGCGCCTGCTGCGGGCGGCCGTGGGGCCGGCGGCCTTCAATGTGGTGCTGCACAGCGCCATGCCGCGGGATGCGGCCCGGCCGGAGCTGCTGTGGTACCTGCAGCTCATCCCCCGGCTGACCCGCAACGCCGGGTTCGAGTTCACCAGCGGGCTTCAGCTCAGCGCCGCGCAGCCCGAGGCGACGGCCGCCCAGTGGCGGGAGCTGGCCGGGCAGCTCGACCTTCCCTGACGCCGGGCGAGCCGGACCTGGCCCTCACGCCGGGCGGGCTGGACCTGGCCCTCACGCCGGGCGGGCTAATCGATCAGCCGCCGCGCGGCATGGCGGGCGATGCCGAAAGGGTCGCGCTCCCCACGCAGAATGTCGTCCAGGGCATGCTCCAGGTCGCCGCCGCCGGGCAGGCGCCCCAGGCGAAAGGCATCGGCTGCCGCCACGCGCAGCTCCTCCCGCACCAGATTGAGCAGGGCGCGGCGCAGGCGGTCCCGCCGCAGGGTTTCCTGTCCGCTCTGTTGCAGCAGGTGGGTGTGATGCGTGTCGATCAGTTCCACCAGTGCCGGGATGCCCTCGCCGGTCTGGCCGCAGGTCATGTGCACCACCGGCGCCCAGTCATGGCGCTGCCGCTTCGTGCGCAGATGCACCGCCTCCTCCAGCTGCTGGCGCAGGGCCTTGGCGCCGGGGCGGTCGGCCTTGTTCACCACCAGGATATCCGCGATCTCCAGCAGGCCCGCCTTGAGCGCCTGCACGTCGTCGCCCGATTCCGGCACGACCACCACCACGGTGGTGTCGCAGGCCTCGGCGATGTCCAGGCCCACCTGACCCACGCCCACCGATTCGATAAGCAGCCGCTCGTAGCCGAAGGCATCCAGCACCACGCTCATCTCCTCCGTGGTCTTGGACAGGCCCCCGGTGTGACCGCGCGACGCGGCGCTGCGGAAGAAGACCGGCTTCACACCCTCGGCGTCCGGCGGGGTCTGAAAGCGCACCCGATCCCCCAGCAGGGCCCCCCCGGTGAAGGGGCTGGTGGGGTCCATGGCCAGCACCGCCACGGCCCGGCCCTGGGCCGCCAGGGCGCCGGTGACATGGCTCACCAGCGTGCTCTTGCCGGCCCCGGGCGCCCCGGTGAAGCCGATGCGGTAGGCATTGTGCGCCAGGGGATAAACCGCGCTCAGGGCGCGGCCCGCCTCCGGATGTTGGTTTTCCACCAACGTCAGCAGCCGCCCCAGGGCGCGGGCGTCGCCGGCCCGATAGCGCGCCAGCAGGTCGTCCAGGGTGCGGGCGGGGCGTGGCTTGTTGTCGGCTTCTGCGGTCATGCGGACGATGTCGAAAGGGAATGATTGGGGTTCGTGACGAGGCGGCGAACCGGCGCGCGGCCTTTGCGAAGGAAGCCTAGGCGCCCTCGGGCAGCACCTCGTTCAGGGCCCCGGAGCGGAAGCCCTTGAGGTCCAGGGTGACATAGGCATACCCCAGCACGCGAAACTTGGCGTCGATCTGCTCCCGCCGGGCCAACAGGGCGGGAAAGTCCTCCGGCGGGACCTCGATGCGCGCCACGTCGCCATGGTGCCGCACCCGGAGCTGACCGAACCCCAGCGCCCGCAGCAGCGCCTCCGCCGCTTCGATGCGGGCCAGAAGCTCCGGGCTGATGGCCGTGCCGTAGGGCACGCGGCTGGACAGGCAGGCGGCCTGGGGCTTGTCCGCATTGGCCAGACCCAGCTGCCGCGCCAGTGCGCGGATGTCCCCCTTGTGAAAGCCTGTCTCGGCCAGAGGGGCCAGCACACCGTATTCCGTGGCGGCCTGCAGGCCGGGCCGGTGGTCGCCCAGATCGTCGCGATTGGTCCCGTTCAGCACGGCGGCAAAGCCCTCGGCCCGGGCCAGGGTCGCCAGCTCACCGTATAGGGTGGACTTGCAGAAATAGCAGCGGTTCACCGGATTGGCCCGGTAGTCCCGGCGCGCCGTCTCCCCGGTGCGGATCACGCGGTGGGCCATGCCCCATGCCGCCGCCAGTTCGCGGGCCAGGGCCAGGTCGTCGCGGCTCAGGCTGGGGGAATCCGCCGTGACGGCCAGGGCCCGCGGACCCAACTCCTGATGGGCGATGAAGGCCACCAGGCTGCTGTCGATGCCGCCGGAGAAGGCGGTGACGGCGCTGCCCTGCTCGCGCACCAGGCGGCGCAGGGTCGCCTCCCGCGCGTCCGGGGCGGCCTGGGGGGATTGTCGCTGTGCGTGTTTCATGGGCTCCCTGTGCGGGCCGCAGCTCATTCGTGCTCGGGCAGCGTCAGGGCATCCATGCGCTCCGCCGCCTGCTCGGGGTCGATCGCGCCGGATGCCATGTCCTCGCTCAATTCGGCCAACGCCTTGCCGCGCTCCTCCAGCAGATCCTGACTGTCCTGCACGCTTTCCTTGGTGGCCGCGATTTCCGCATCGGTGCGGAAGTCGGCGTCCTCCTTGATGAAATGCTGCTTGTGCGCCAGGTACGCCGCGAACAGGGGGTCGTTGCGCACAGCATCCACGCGCTTGCGAAAATCCAGCACGGCCTGGGTATCGGTCTCGTCGACCAGGTCCTGGGTGAGGTCGCCGATGCGCGCCAGGAGCGCCGTGCCTTCGTCGAAGGTGCCGCGCTCCTGGAACTGCTCGATCATGCTCACCGTGTTCACCAGCCGCCGGTGCGTGCGGCGCATAAACTGGCCCGGGGTGAGTTGCTGGGCGGCGGTGGGGGCAAAGCGGCGCACGTCCACGCCGTTGAAGGTGAGCGAGCCGTCCTGCGCCAAGGTGCGAAATGCGCTGTGGCGTTCCTCGGGGGACAGCGCCTCCAGTTCCTCCAGCTTGGCGAGCAGGTTGGCGAAGCGGTCCAGCAATTCGTCGTTCTCCGCCACCAGCAATTCCAGTCCCGCCCGCGCCGCCGTGATCTGGTCGATATCCGCCATCGCCTCGCATCCTGCGTAAGGCCGTCGTCGCGCCGGCCCCTGTGCACCCCTCCGCTTCAATGTACAATGTTCGCTGGCAATCACAAAGCCGGCCGACGGGATGCGCCAATGGCAGCGGCGACCCGCCATCGGCCCGCGGATTTCCCGGGAAAATGGGCGGCATGCGTCGCGTGATACTCTACATTGCCTGCTCGGCGGACGGATACATCGCGCGCCCGGACGGCGCCGTGGACTGGCTGGAGGCATACTCGGCGGGGGGCGAGGACTACGGCTATGCGGCGTTCCTGGCGCGTGTGGATACGGTGATCCTGGGGCGCACGACCTGGGACTTCGCCGTCAGCCTTGCCGACGATCCGTATCCCGAGCAGCACAGCTACGTGTATACGCACCGTCCGCCCGCCCCGCGCGAGCGCGTGACATTCGTCGCCGGGCCGCCGGCCGAGCTGGTGGGACGGCTGCGGGCGCAAGCGGGGCGCGACATCTGGCTGGTCGGAGGCGCCGCGCTGAACACGGCCTTCGCCCAGGCAGATCTGATCGACGAGACGTGGCTGTTCGTGGTGCCCACGCTGCTGGGCGCGGGCATCCCCCTGTATCGGCCCGGGGCGCCCGAGCAGACCCTGCGGCTGCTGGACACCCATGCCTATGCCACCGGGCTCGTGCGACTGCGCTACGCCCATCATGGGGCCACCGGCCCATCACCCACATCCGGAGCATGACCATGTCCGTTGCCCGACCCTGGATCGTTGCCGCCGCCTGCCTGGGGCTGCTCGGCGTGGCCATGGGGGCCTTTGGCGCCCATGCGCTGCGTATCTGGCTGCCCTTGCAGATGATGACCGTGTTCGAGACGGGGGTGCGCTATCACCTGTTTCACGTCTTCGCGCTGCTCGCCACGGCGGGCCTGATGGAGTTGTGGCCACGGCGGGCCATCAGCCTGCGCGGGCCGGCATGGCTGTTTCTGATTGGGATCGTGCTTTTTTCCGGCAGCCTGTACGCCTATACGCTGTCCGGCTGGCGGCCCTTTGCGTGGCTCACGCCGGTGGGGGGGCTGGCCTGGATCGTGGGCTGGGGCTCCCTGGCCATGGTGGCGTGGCGCACACGGCGTGGGGGCCGCGGGTGAGGCTCAGGCGTCGGCAGGCGCTTCCAGCACGAAGTACACCCGGCGGTTGGACTTGCCCTTGTTCTCGGTCTTGGTGAGGGTCATCGCGCCGATTTCGCGCAGGCTGGCCACGTGGCAGCCTCCGTCGGCCTGGACATCGAAGCCGACGATGTCCACCAGCCGCAGCTGCTCCAGATCGTGGCGGAACGTGGTCTCCAGCTTGAACAGCTCCGGACGCGCGGGGGCCTCGGCGGCGGGAATGAAGTCCACGCGCACGGGCAGATCCTGGACGATCAGCGCATTGGCCTTGCTGAAGCCTTCCTCCAGCACGGCCCGGTCGAAGGTCTCGAAGGAAAAATCCACGCGGCCCTTCTCCGGCGTGAGCTGGTTGCCGGTCACGCGCACGTCGTAGTCCTTGAACATCACGCCGGTTAGCACATGGGTCGCCGTGTGGTAGCGCATGAGCAGGTAGCGCCGGGGCCAGTCCAATGCGGCCTGGACGCGCATGCCGGGGGTCAGCCCCTCCCGCTCCACCCGGTGCACCAGGCCCTCGCCCGCATCCACGGTTTCCATCACGCGAAACGCGTCCCCGCCCTCGGCCGTCAGGCGGCCCGTGTCCCCCAGCACACCGCCACCGGTGGGGAAGAACACGGTGCGGTCCAGCACGATGGCTGTGCCGTCGGCGGAGACCACCTGGGCCTCGCACGCTTGCAGATAGGCATCCTGCTGATACAGCCGTTCGGTCATGGCGGGTTCCGGCATGGGTGCTCCGCGGTGTTGGGCCGGGCGGCGCGCCCGTGTCCATGGCGTCGCGGGAGGGCGCGCCAGCCCGGCCCCGCCGCTGTTGCCCGCTTACCATGATGCCCCGGCCATGCCAAGGCGGCCCTTGGGGGAGTGCGGCCCGCGCCTCAGCTCAGGCATTCGGCTTGTCCTGGGCCTCGCGCAGGGTGTTTTCCACCACCTCCAGGGCCAGCACGAAGGCCTGGTACCCGTTCACCGAGGGCTGGAAGCGGGCCCGCACCAGATACTGGTATTCCATGATGTCCTCCCGCGTCTCGATCATCTCGCAGCGCACCACCTCGGCATCGATGGCCAGGGCGCCCATGGCGCTCAGCGTGATGGTGTGGCCGGGCTCGAAGGGCATGTCCGAATAGAAGGCCATGCCCCCGATGGAGATGTTGTCCAGCAGGAAGGCGCGGGGCTTGAGGTGGACATACACCTTGGCCTCGCCCGGAATGGCGAAGCGGGGGTCCTTGCGGCGTTCCGCGCCCGCGGGTAGCGTCCGCGGCTGCGCGCCGAAGCGTTCGTTGTCCGTCTCGATGGACTGGAGCACGTTGACGTAATCGGCGCGCCAGCGCGCCAGCTCGTCCGACAACTGATCGTTCATGGCTTTGCCCCCATAGGTCAGGCGCACAGGGCCCTCTCGTGCGCGAACTACCAGTGGGCCACGAGAAAAGCACGTTCGTCAAATCCGCCATGCCATCCCCGTGTAACGTCCGGCCCGTGCCATTCGTTTCAAATCACGCCAGGGCAGCGCGGCAGCGCGGCGGAATTGCTCTAATTGCTTGTCTTAGGCATGCTAAGACGATACAAGATCAGCTGACGGCGTCGGCGTGCCTGTGGCAGGAGACCGGACGCCGGAGCCACACGCACAGCCGCCCGGCGATAAGACACATGCCCACGACAATCGTATTTTCCAGCGAGAAGGGTGGGGTGGGCAAAACCACCTCGGCGGTCAATCTCGCCATGGCCTTCGCCGTGGGCGGCTATCGGGTGCTGCTGGTGGACATGGATCCCCAGGGCTCCGTGCGCTTCTCCTTCGGCATCAAGGCGCCGGTCACGGTCGGCACCCGGCAGTTGCTCACCTCGCCGGATACGGACTTTTCCCGCATTGTGCAGCGCGCCCCGGACGGGGGCATCGACTTCGTGCTCTCCAACATCGACACGGTACAGGAGGAGCGGCTGGTGGAGCAGGGGTTGACCAGCCCCGACGTGCTCAAGCAGCGCCTCGCGCGGGATGCGGCGGGCTACGACTTCATCGTGCTGGATGCGCCGGCATCCACCGGAGCCCTGGCCCTCAATGCGCTGACCGCGGCGGATCTGGTGATCCTGCCCTTGCAGTGCGAGTCCCTGGCCATCAAGAGCCTCAAGCGCTTCCTGGCGGCCTTCAAGGTGATGCAGGCCGAATACAATCCCGGCCTGCGCGTGGCCGGTGTGCTGCTCACCATGTACGACCGCAACATCGAGGTGCACCGGCGCATCAGCCGTCAACTGTATGACACGCTTTATGACGCGGTGTTTTCCACCATCATCCCCCGCGCCAAGGAGATTACCGAAGCCAGCGCGCTGGGGCAGTCGGTGATTGCCTACAACATCAACTCCGTGGGCGCCACGGCCTACATCCGCTTGGCCAAGGAGCTGCTGGACCGCTTTGGCCTGAGACCCGAACTGGCCGTTTCCTGATATTCATGCCCGGCGACCGCCGCAAAGGCCGGCAATTCGCGCTGCAATTGCTCCATCAGTGGGAAGTGCAGCAGAGCCTGGACGGCGTCTCCGTGGAGCGCTTCTGGGCGGATGCCCATACCTCCCCGCGTGTGCGCAGCTTTGCCATGGCGCTCGTGGAAGGTGTGCTGGCGCACCAGGCGATGCTGGAGCGCCTGATCGGGGGCAACCTGGAGCAATGGAAGCTGAGCCGCCTGCCCGCGGTGGTGCGCAACGTGTTGCGCCTGGCGGCCTGCGAGCTGGCCGTGATCCGCGATGTGCCCGCGCCGGTGGTGATCAACGAGGCGGTGGAGCTGACCCGCAGCTTCATGGACGACGAGTCCGCGCGGTTCGTGAACAGCGTGCTGGAGAAGATCTCCCACGCCGCGGCTGCGTCGGCGCCGCCACCACCAACACCGCCCGCAGCCGAATAGGGCGCTGCGGGGGTCCCGCCGTCGCTTCTGCCCCGTGCACGGCCCGTGGTAGACTGACAGGATGAGCCATCCGTCCTCCATTCGCGATGAACTGCATGCCCTGCGGCACCGGCTGCGGACGCTGCGCGCGGACTACCTGACCGCCGCCGCCCTGCCCGCGGAGAGCGAGGCGCTGCCCGAGGTGGAGGCGCGCATCGCCGAGCTGGAGCAGGCCCATCCCGGTCTGCGCGACTGGGATTCGCCCGCCTTGCGCATCCTGCCGCCGGCGCAGGACCCCTTTCCCCCGCGGCGTCATGCCACGCCCATGCTGTCCCTGGCCAACGTATACTCCATGGCGGAGCTGCGCGAATGGGAGGCGGGATTGCGGCGGCAGGTGCCCGATGCCGAGCTGACTTACGTGGCTGAGCTCAAGGTGGACGGGCTGGCCATCAGCATTCTCTACGAGGATGGACGGCTGGCCCATGCGGTGACCCGGGGCGACGGGGAGACGGGGGAGGAGGTCACCCGCAACGTGAAGACCATCCAGGGGCTGCCCCACCGCCTGCCCGAGGCGATGCAGCTGGAAGTGCGGGGCGAGGTGTACTATCCCATCGGCCAGTTCGCGCGGCTCAATGCGGCCCGGGAACGGCAGGGCGAGGCCGCGTTCAAGAATCCGCGCAACGCCGCGGCGGGCACCCTGCGCATGCTGGACTCGGCCACGGTGGGCCAGCGCATGTTGCAGGTGGCCATCTACGGCGTGGCGGGAGAGGAGCCCCACGAGACCCACATGGGGGCCCTGGACTGGCTGCGCGGGCTGGGCTTTCCCGTCTCGGAACACGCGACACGGTGCGCCTCGGTCGAGGCGGTGGAGGCCTTCTACAACAAATGGTTCGAGGCCCGCGACACGCTGGACTTTCAGATCGACGGCATCGTCGTCAAGGTGGACGATCTGGCGCTGCGCCGCCGGCTGGGCTTCACGGCCAAGTCGCCCCGCTGGGCCGCGGCACTGAAGTTCGAGACGGAGCGCCAGGAGACCACCCTGGAGGACGTGGTGTGGCAGGTGGGACGCACGGGCACACTGACCCCGGTGGCCCATCTGGCCCCGGTGCAACTCGGTGGCACGACCGTCTCTCGCGCCACCCTGCACAACGTCGATCAGATCGGGCGGCTGGGCATTCAGGTGGGGGACCTGGTCTACGTGGAGAAGGGGGGCGAGATCATCCCCAAGGTCGTGGGTGTGAACGAGGCCGCGCGCCAGGGCCGGGAGCTTCATCCCATTGCGCCGCCGGCCCAGTGTCCGGAATGCGGCCATGCGGTGGAGCACATCGAGGACGAGGTGGACATCCACTGTCCGAATCCGCTCTGCCCCGCCCAGCGCTTCGAGCGCATTCGCCACTTCGCCTCCCGCCGGGCCATGGACATCGAGTCCCTGGGCCCTGCGCTGATCGAGCAGTTGCTCGCGAGGGACATGATCCATTCCGTGGCGGACCTGTATGCCCTTGAGGTGGCGGATCTGCAGCAGCTGGAGCGCATGGGGGAGAAGAGCTCCCAGCGGGTCATCGACGCCATCGCCGAGAGCCGCAGCCGGCCGCTGGAACGGCTGCTCTTCGGCCTGGGCATCCGCTACGTGGGGGAGCGCACGGCGCGCCTGCTGGCCCGCCGCTACCGCTCCCTGGAGGCCCTGGGCCAGGCCACGGCGGAGGAGTTGGAGGAGATCGACGAAATCGGCGCGGTGATCGCCAAGAGCGTATCATTGTACTTCCAGGACCCGCAGCACCTGGAAATCATCGACAAGCTGCTGGCGCGCGGCGTGCAGCCCCAGGTGCCCGCGGCGCCACAGGGGCAGACGCCACTGGCGGGCAAGACCATCGTCATCACCGGCACCCTCTCCCTGCCGCGCAACGAGTGGAAGGATCGCCTGGAGCAGGCCGGGGCCAAGGTGACCGGCTCCGTATCGGCCAAGACGGATTATGTGCTGGCGGGAGCCGACCCCGGCTCCAAGCTGGACAAGGCCCAGCGCCTGGAGGTGGCGGTGCTGAGCGAAGAGGACATCAACGCGATGCTGGAGCACTCATGAAACGCGTGGTCATCATAGGTGGCGGGGAGATCGGCACGTTCATCGCCGAGCGGCTGGGCGCCGAGCAGTTCGACGTCACCGTGGTGGACAACAATCCGCTGGTGCTGGCCGCCCTGCAGAACCGCATCGACGTGGCGTGCGTGCTTGCCAATGCCACGAGCATGCAGGAGCTGCGGGATGCGGAAATCGCGGACGCGGATATCCTGATCGCCACCACCCAGAAGGACGAGACCAATCTCATCGCCTGCCTGTTGGCCGGCGAATTGGGCATTCC
>Ga0326597_10000459_pt1 | contig 72417 bp, 72 predicted proteins | sample RVTome_12_FD_203789 | JGI IMG/M metagenome (GOLD analysis project Ga0326597, IMG submission 203789) | Soil microbial communities from uranium-contaminated site in the Upper Colorado River Basin, Wyoming, United States - RVT100D185 | ecosystem: Environmental > Terrestrial > Soil > Contaminated >...
AGTTGGAAGTCCTGAAAAATGGGATAAAGGAGATGTCTTCTTTTTTTAATCAGTCAGAAATCTTGGCTACAGTGGAGGGGCAAAATAATAGCGCCGTCATTCGCAAAGGGGAATCGAAGACAGGGCAAGAGAATCCAGCCGCCACTCGGTTTGCCGGTCCAACAGCCACAGCCGAGATAACCGATGCCACTCTGGGGGCCGTGCCGCCGAACTTTTTTAACCACGTGACCCGTGAACTTAGCGAGTTTTTCGGGCCCATGGCGTCCGTAATCATTCATGATCACGTATTGTTCCTCGGCGAATCTACTGGGAAATTTCCCAAGGCTAGAGTCCCAGAACTCCTAGAGATCGTTAGCCGTGAGATACCGGACGAGAACGTCAAAAACAGTTTTTGCGAGCGCCTAGGCAAGCTGTACCGCGAAGAGCAGGATCGGTAAGAGAACAGTTTTCTTCATTGCATACACGGTTCGTTATGTATCACGCGGGCGGTCTTAGAACAAAGTGAAATTTACGACGGAAGGCGACAGTTATTCGTCGAGTGGGAAGATCAGATTCAGCCAGGATTGAACTGTAAGACGCCTCAACATCACCACATCCACTCTAATCCGGTCAAGACTTCTGCCCTGGGAACTGCGTCGGCATGGGCCGCGTCGGATCAAGCACCATGCGGAGATAGCCGACCAATGATAATTGCGCCGAATCAGGAACCGGGGGAAAGGGGCTGGCGCGGAGCACCGCGTCAATTAGCAGGGTATGGTGCCGGAGGGGGGACTTGAACCCCCACAGGGTTGCCCCTACCGGATTTTGAGTCCGGCGCGTCTGCCATTCCACCACTCCGGCACGCGAGCTAATATTGATAACGAACGTGCGCTTGGGTTGCAAGAGCCGGGACGATTCCGGGAGAATGCGGCGGTGGCCCGCTAGCTCTTACCGCTGCGGGACTCCTATCATTAGAAGAGCCACCCTATGGATCACGACAGCGTTTCATCTGGACACACAGACGTGCAGGCACGGCCCCGAATACCGACCCCGAATACGAATACGTCTTCTACGGTGAGGTGATCGATTGTCTGCATTTCTACTGGGGACGCTATCATTGGCCAGCGTTCAACATCGCCGATAGCTCTATTTCCGTGGGGGTCTGCATCGCCGTTTTTTATCTCGTCAAGGCCAAGGGCGGAGACCCCTTCGCCCGACGTTAAGCTTTTATTCTCAACACAACACGCGTCGCACCCCAGCCGCCGGCTTCGGGAGGGGCGTCTTGGAATGAAGCAACCCCAGGATGTTTTTCAAGAAGCGAGCGGACGATATTGCGCTGGACGCCGACACCGCGGCCATGGATGATGCGCACTTCAGATAATCCCGCCTGGATGCACTGCTCCAGATACTCTGCTACGACGCTCGGTATGTCTTTGGGCGCGAAGGGATGGAGGTCGATGGAATCTTCCAAAGGCAGGACGACCGGTTCGTCAAAGGGCGGATCCGGCGGCTTCATGGAGCGGCAACATCGATGGATTGCTTTACCGTCAGGCTGCTCGCGCGATTTCGCTGCCAGAGGTAGACAGCACAGAAAATTCCTACGGCGACGACGACGCTCGGCCAGGATGGAATGAAGGCCAAAAAACTCGCCCCCGCTAGAAGCAGCCATTCGGCGAAAGTCATCTTGACGTAGAAATAAGCGGTGCTGACGATCGAAAAGAGCACGATGCCGAGCGTGGCCGATGCAATGGCGGCGATATTTTGTGCCGGCGTGCCGGTGAGAAGAATGTGCGTGTAAGCGAACAGCAGCGGCATGATGTAGATGATCTTCGCGAAGCGGAAACAGCTCCAACCCGTTTTCATCGGATCGGCCTGGGCGATCGCCGCGGCGGCGAAGGGTCCCATGGCGACGGGTGGCGTGATGTTTGAATCAAGGGCGAGCCAAAAAATTAGGAGATGAGAGGACAGCGTCGGCACGCCCAGTTTCAGCAGCGCAGTGGTCAGCGCCAAAACGGCGCTCCGCGAAAAAAAATCTTTCCTAACTATAGATTGATCCTCCTCACTTTGTCGGTTGGTTAATCAACTTAATCATTAGCTCGTCCCCCGCCGCATTGAAAAGATCCCAGGTTTACGATTGCGCGAAGGCCATTGCTCAATCGTAGTCGGGGATGCGTGGCATGCGCTTCATTGCTTCCTCGAGAATCGAGAGAGCCACATAGTCTTCGTACTTCGGCCGCTCCTCAGGCTTGATGCTGCCGACTTTCACCATTCGCTCGATGGTGTACTCCACCTTTGCCCTAGGCAGCCCGCCGTTCTGGGACCAAACCCTGCCTTTCACCAGCTCATCGTATGCCGGATCGGCCACATCACGCGGCATTTTGGCGTGCTTCATCGCGATCTCCACGGTCCTGGCCTTATTGGAGTACATGAAGCGGTTCGCCTTGGTCATCGCGCGAACCAGCGCTTGATACTTGGCCGGCTCAGCAGCGAGCTTCTTCTCCTGAGCCACAAAAAGGTTAAAGATCTGGTTCGGCTCCAGCTCCCAGAATTTCACCAGCGGGTGAAATGAAGGATCCTTCTGGCGGGCCATCATCAACTGGTCCACGTGAAGCACGGCGGTATCGATGGCGCCGGCCAGTAGGGGTGGCACGTCCGCCGAGGCGATCGGGATGAATGTCACATCCTCCGGCTTGATGCCCGCCTTTCGGAGCACCATTCGACTCAGGACATCCGCGAATCCGCCGATCTCCTGGACTCCTATCTTCTTCCCTTTGAGATCCTGGAGTGTCTTGATGTTGGAGCGCACGGTCATAGTCGAAGCAAATTTTGGAGCCGAACCGTAGATGGCTTTGATCCCCGCCTTTTTGGCTACTGAGACGGCCACCGAAGCCCCGACGCCCGCGCCGGCATCGAGCGCGCCGCTCACCACATTGCGGATCACGTAGACACCGCCCTCGAAGGTAAGGATTTCAACGTCCAAGCCTTCCTCTGTGAAGAATCCTTGCTCCTTCGCCACCCACGGGACGATGTGAACCAGGTTGGGGGGTGTCGTGGGCATTCCCAAAGTCATTTTGGCGGCGCTGGCCGCCAAACTCACCGGCACGGATGTTCCGCAAAAGGCGATTCCGACGATAATGGGCGCCAGTAATCGTGTCACGCTTCGTTTATTCATAGCTTTCCTCCTTTGGCTGGGGCCGCTTGCAATAAATTAGACGATCGCGCGTTGTTATTTCCGGGCCGAGACTATCTGACAAGGGACGGCGGTGTCAACTTGACGCACGGGTTGTTGCGGCGTCCTAAACTTCTCCCTGCTCGCGATTTTGCCAAGGGGCGACTTTTCGCTCGATCACTTTGATCAGTCCGATGAGGGTGACTCCCAGCGCCATCAACACCACGATGGGCACAAAGAGCTTGGCCGTTTCAAAGGAATTGGCGTACTGAACGATCATGTACCCGAGACCCGCCACCGAGGTAAAGAACTCGGCCACGACCATCCCTACCAGGCCGCGGCCGATCGCGAGGTTGATACCGGCCAGAATAAACGGGAGCGAGGAAGGAATAATGAGGTCTAACCAGAGCCGGCGCTCGCTAGAGCAAAAGGAACGAGCCACTTCAAGAAGGTCTTGGCTTAGATTCTTCACCCCTTGCTGGGTATTCAGCAGGATCGGAAAGACCATGAACAGAAAGACGATAACTACCTTGGCGGGAACTCGAAAGCCGAACCATAGAACGATGAGCGGAATAAAGGCCACCGTCGGCGTCGAGTAGACGGCGTGGAGATAGGGCTCCAGGGCGAGAGACAGAGTTTGAGAGCGGGCCAGGAAAATTCCGAGGGGGATGCCCACCACGACCGCCAGTGCAAAAGAGTAAACGAATACCTCAAGGCTCTGCATAAGGAAGCGCTGGAGCTCTCCTTTGGCCACTAACTCAACGAATGCCTGCGCGATGGCGGTCGGGTAGGTGAAGAGGATCGGATTAACCGAACGGCCATAGAGTTCCCAGGCTGTTACGACCACCATCAGCGACAATAATCTAATGCGCCAAGTGTAGGTCGAATTTTTCATGTTGCTCCTCCCCGATTTTGCTCGGCGTCTTTCAACTGCTCCCAGATGTAACCGCGAAGCCTGACCGCTTGGGGGTCGGCCCTGACTCGACTGATGTCGCGCGGCCTCGGGATATCCACGGAAAGGATTTCACGTATCCTTCCTGGCCGCGGTGTCATGAGCAGTATGCGATCTCCCAAGTAGATCGCCTCATCGATAGAATGGGTGACAAAGAGCATGGTGTTCCGTTCCTGCTCCAAGATCTTAGAAAGCTCTTCCTGAAGCGTTTCACGTGTCTGGGCGTCGAGGGAGCCGAAGGGCTCGTCCATTAGGAGTAACGAAGGATTGACCGCCAAGGCGCGCGCCAGTCCCGCCCTTTGTTGCATGCCGCCAGAGAGTTGGTAGGGATATGACTTTTCAAAGCCTTTAAGGCCGACGATCTCGATATATCGCCGTACTGCTCGAGCGATCTCTTCTCTGGGGCGTCCTCTTAAGGCTAATCCGTAGGCAATATTGTCTTCGAGGTTTTTCCAAGGAAACAGGCCAAAGTGTTGGAAGACCATCGCCACATCCGGGCGCGGCGCTGTAACCGGCTCTCCGTCCAGCAGGATCTCGCCTTGATCCCGGGCAATGAGACAATCCAGAAGGCGCAGCAGCGTGGTTTTCCCGCAGCCGCTCGGTCCCAGGATACACAGGCTTTCGTAAGGCTGGACCTCAAAACTGATGTCCTGCAAGGCCACGACCCTGCCACCGTTATAACTCTTGGTGAGGTGGCGGACGGCGATCTTTGCCATAGAAAAAAGTGCGCGGGTAACTAGCCCGGATAATTCATCGAGCAGCAACCAAGGAGCAATCCTCTTCGGTCGCGGGCAATCGACCTGTGCCTCGAATCGGACTGCGAACTTACATGGCGAAGCATTATGCCCGAGGGAAATGCAAGCTCATTACCAAGGACGAGACAAGGCGGCGCAACTCCACGTTCCTGTGCCCACTCCCTACGAGGCTCACTCCTTGGTTGACGGTATATAGCGGCTTTTCCTCGATCCATGCTATAGCTCCCGAGCTAGAGGGCCGGTTTTTCCAGAAGGCTCTTTACTTCCTGGAGAAAGCGGGCGGCGATCGCGCCGTCGACGACCCGATGGTCGGCGGATAGCGTCGCGGTCATCATGGATTTAATCGCAAACATGCCGTCGTCGGCAACCACGCGCGGTACGACGCGGCCGACGGCCAAGATGGCGCACTGCGGCGGATTGATGATGGCGGTGAAGCTATCGACGCCGAGCATACCGAGATTCGATACTGTAAACGTCCCGCCTTCGTAATCGAGCGGAAATAGTTTTTTCTTCTGAGCTTTGTCGGCCAATTCGCGACTCTGGGAGGCCAATTCAGCCAGGCTCAAACGATCGGCATTACGGATCACGGGCACGACCAAACCTTCGTCCAGAGCGACCGCCATGCCGATGCTAATGTCGGCATGAAGCTTGATTCCCTGGTCGGTGAAAGTCGAGTTCAGCGACGGAAAATCCTTCAGCGCGCGGGAGCAGGCGTGGAGAATGAAATCGTTGATCGATGGAACGTTGCTCTCCCCTTTTTCTTTCCAACTCGCCCGCGCTTCGCTCACGGCACTCATGTCGATGTCCATGCTGATGTAAAAATGTGGCGCGCTTTGCTTGCTTTGCGTCATGCGCTGGCCGACGATGCGGCGCATGGGAGTGAGCGGAATGATCTCTTGCGCCGCCGGGGCGGCTTGAGGCTTGGGTGCTAAATCCGGCGCGGCGCGCAGCACGTCTTCGGCGAGGATGCTTCCGTCGGGGCCGCTGCCTCGTAACGATCTGAGGTCGATTGCCCGCTCTTTCGCGATGCGCTTGGCCTTGGGCGAGGCGAGAATTCGTCCCCTGGTCAACGTGGTTGTAACCGTTGGATTGGGTGTCGGTGTGGGTGACGGCGGCGCGCCGTGGCCCTCGCCCCTACCCTCTCCCTGAGGGAGAGGGAGTGAAACGGGAGCAACCGACGGTGATTCTTGTTTTGTCGGCAGTGGTTCGCCAGGCGCAATAATCACGGCGATTTTCTGCCCGACGGGAATCTCATCTCCCGCACTTGCAGTGATGTTGGCGAGAATCCCGGAGGCCGCGGCTTCGATCTCCACCGTCGCCTTGTCGGTTTCGACTTCCATCAGCGGCTCGCCCTTGGTCACCGATTGACCTTCGGTCTTGAGCCACTTGAGCAGAATTCCAGTCTGTTGCGCCACGCCGAGGGCGGGCATGATCACGTCAGTTGCCAAATCGATTCCCTTCTCATTGAATTAAGCGTTTTGAACTATTTGAACGTATTGAACTTGTTGAATCATAATTGGCTTCAAACCGTTCAAATCGTTCCATCCTTTCAACGCTTAATCCGGTCCAGCGCCCCCGGGTTATTCAAGTTCGACTGTGTCTCGCGCGTGGTCGGCAGTTCGCCGCCAGTGGTGAAGTAGTGCGTGCCGGCGACGAGGAGTTTTTCTGACGGGAAGCGCGTGATCACTTCGCAACCGTCTTTAGTGACGACGACTTCTTCTTCGAGCCGGGCCGCCGACCAGCCGTCGGAGGCGGGCCAGTAGGTTTCCAGCGCGAAGACCATGCCTTCTTCGATCACTTCGGGATGATCGAGAGACACGAGACGGCTGAAGATTGGTTTCTCCCAAATCGACAAGCCCACACCGTGTCCGTATTGCAGAGCGAAGGCGGCCTCTTCGTTGGCAAAACCGAACTCCTCGGCCTTGGGCCAGAGTTTGACCACGTCCGCCGTGGTAATTCCCGGTTTGACGATGCTGATGGCGGCGTCCATGTAGTCGCGGCAACGCTTGTAGGCATCATTCATCGCAGCGGAGGCGCTGCCGATGGCAAAAGTTCGATAGTAGCAAGTCCGGTAGCCGTTGTAGCTGTGCAAGATATCGAAGAACGCCGGATCACCGGGACGCAAGACCCGGTCGGTATAAACATGCGGATGCGGGCTGCAACGCTCGCCGGAGATGGCGTTGACGCCTTCGACATGTTCGGAGCCAAGGTCGTAGAGCACCTTGCTGACCACGCCGACGCATTCGTTTTCTTTCACTCCGGGTTTCATAAAGCGGTAGAGCTCGTCGTAGGCGGAATCGACCATCATGCAGGCGGTATTGAGCAGCGTGATCTCGTCCTGGGTTTTGATTTTGCGCACCTCGTGCATGAGCTGCTGGCCGTCGACGACCTTGATCCCTTGAGCCTGCAGGGCGAACAACACGGGCAATTCGATCACGTCGACGCCCACCGGCTCGTTGTGCAGCTTGCGCTTTTCCAACTCGAGCTTGATTTTCCTCGCCACGTCCTCAGCCAGTCCAGAACCGGGATGAGTCGCGCCGCGCAAGGTGGAAATGCCAGCGCGGGAACGCTCGGCGAGCCACGGGCAGTAGATCTGATGATGGCGCGCCGCCGAGCCGAAGTCCCACATGATCGGCTCGTCGTCTTGCGGTAGGAGCGAGAAGCGCACCAGCTTGTCCATCGCCCAGGTGCCGATGTGCGTCGCGGTAATGTAACGGACGTTGTTCATGTCGAAGCAGAGCAGCGCCCCCATCTCGGACTTCTTGAGCGCCGCCTTGATGCGCTTCAAGCGCTCCTGGCGCAGCCGCTCGATGTTGACGCGCTCTTCCCAATCGACGCCCATCAGGCCGAAAGTTTTTAAGCCCATAAGTTACCTCCAAAAAATACGGTTCCAATCGTTCCAATTGTTAAAACCTTTCTGCGCTCTCGAACCCTTGGAACGATTGGAACGGCTGGAACCCTTGGAACGGTCTCACTCATTGTTTATTGCACAGCCGCTTCGCCATCTCCGCCACCGCCTCCGCCGTCGGCACCGTCTGGTCTTCAAGGACCGGAGAGAACGGCACCGGTACGTCCATCGCGCCCATGCGCTTTACCGGCGCGTCGAGGTAATAGAAAGCGCCGTCGGCGATCACCGAGGCGATCTCCGCCGTCACGCCGTAGCCCTCGTAGCCTTCGTCAATCACGATCGCGCGGCTGGTTTTTTTTACCGAGGCGATAATTGCCTGCTTATCGAGCGGCGCCGTGGTTCTCACGTCGATGACTTCGGCGTTGATGCCGCTGCCGCCTAACGATTCGGCAGCAGCCAGCGCCACGTGAACCATGCTGCTCGTAGCGACGAAAGTAATATCGCTGCCGGCGCGTTTCAGGTCGGCGACGCCGAGGGGAATCGTGTACTCTGCTGCTGGCACCGGGCCTTTCAGTTGATACATCATCTTATCTTCGAAGAACACAACCGGGTTGTCGTCGCGTATAGCGCTTTTAAGCAGCCCCTTGGCGTCGTAGGGCGTCGAGGGAACGACAACTTTCAATCCGGGAATATGGCTCAACCAGGCGTGTAGGCTCTGGCTATGCTGCGCGGCGGAGCGGCGCGAGGCCCCGAGAGTCGTCCGCAAAACCAGCGGCACTTTGAGCTTGCCGCCGGACATGTAATGGATCTTGGCCGCTTGATTCACCAACTGGTCCATCGTCAGCGTGATGAAGTCGCCGAACATGATGTCGACGACCGGCCGCATGCCGGTCATCGCCGCACCGACGCCGATGCCGGCGATGCCTGCCTCAGAGATCGGCGAATCGATGACACGCTGGGTGCCGAATTCCTTCACGAGACCCGACAATACCTTGAACGGTGTCCCCGCCTCGGCGACATCTTCGCCGATGATGAACACCGTCGGATCGCGCCGCATCTCTTCAGCGAGCGCTTCGTTGATCGCTTGGCCGAAGGTGATCTCGCGCGTGGCTGCGTTGTCAGACGGTGTGGTGTAATTTGCAAGTTTCATTGCACGCCACTGTAGGGGCAGGCCTGTGTGCCTGCCCTTCTAGGGCGACCACACAGGATCGCTTCTACAAGTCCTCTCTATGCATACACATCCTGGTCCACTTCTTCCGCCTGCGGATACGGCGCGTTGAGCGCGAAGTTCACGGCGTCTTTGATTTCCGTGGCGGCTTCGTTTTCGATTCGCTGGAATAATTTGCCGTCCGCCAGTTTATTTTTCTCAAGCCAATTGGCTAACAGCTTCACCGGGTCGCGCTGCGTCTTCCACTCTTCCTCTTCTTTTTTAGAGCGGTAGTACGAGCGGTCGATGTCGCCGACGTGGTGGCCGTGGAAGCGGTAGGTGAGACATTCCAAAAACGCCGGACCGTCGCCGCGGCGCGCTCGCTCGGCTAATTTTTGCGCCGTGGCGTGTACCGTTCTCACGTCTTGGCCATCAATTGATTCCGTGTGAATTCCGAAAGCAGTGGCGCGCGATGTCACCTCGCCGGCGGTGGTCTCGCTGAAGTGAGTATACTCGTTGTACTGATTGTTCTCGCAGACGTAGAGGACCGGCAGCTTCCAGAGCGACGCCATATTCATAGTCTCATAAAGCAGCCCTTGACCGAGCGCGCCGTCGCCGAAAAAACAGACGGCGACTTGATCGCTGCCGCGCATCTTGATCGACATCGCGGCGCCGGTGGCGATACCCGCGCTGCCGCCGACGATGGCGTTGGCGCCCAGATTGCCGGTGTCCTGATCGGCTATATGCATGGAGCCGCCTTTGCCACGGCAGTAGCCGGCCGCCTTGCCGAGCAGCTCGGCGAACATCTTGTCGAGGGAGGCGCCCTTGGCAAGGCAGTGGCCATGGCCGCGGTGCGTGCTAGTGATGTAATCGTCTTGGCGCAGCGCTTCACAGACGCCGACGGCCACCGCCTCCTGGCCGATGTAAAGATGGGCCAGGCCCGGCATCTTGGCGCCGAGATAGAGCTGATTGACCTCTTCTTCGAACAGCCGGATCTTGAGCATCTGGCGGTAGAAGTGGAGCCAGCGCTCATCCTTCAAAATAGCGGACTCCTTCTGCTTTTGGGATCTTGTTCTGTTCTTCGACGTACGAGCCATTGCCTACCTGCAGTTGCCAGTGATCAGTTGCCAGTTGTCAGTCCGAACCCTTCTTTCTGAAACTGGCTACTGGGAACTGACGACTGACAGCTTTTACCCTATTTTTTTACCCCGGCCATTCTCGCCAGCACTTCGAACAAGATGGCAAAATCTTTTTCCGCCAATCCCATGCCGCGCGCCGCGGTAAGCATTTGGTTCGTTATCGCGGTGGTCGGCAGCGGAACATCGAGTTGGCGGCCCATTTGCAAGGCGAGTAGCATATCTTTTTGCATCATGTTGACGTCGAACCAGGCTTCATCCGGCATTTTTAAGACGAACGGACCGCGGTACTTTACCATCGGCGAGGCGATGACGCTGTTGAGCAGGACTTCGACGGCGGTCGCGCGGGCGATGCCGCTCTTCTCTGCCAACAAGACGCCTTCGCTAAATGCCAGCATCTGCACGGCGAGACTTAAATTCGTCGCGATCTTCATCGAGACGGCCAGTCCATTGCCGCCAACATGGGTCGCCTTCGGGCCGATCGCTTGGAGTATCGGCAGCACCTTCTCAAACGTTTCCCTCTTGCCGCCGACCATGAATGAAAGCTTGCCTTCTTCGAGGGTGATAACGCTGCCGGAAACCGGCGCGTCGAGCATCGCGGCGCCCTTGGCTTCAACTTGTTTAGCAGTCACGCGAATTGCCGCCGGACTAACCGTGCTCATGTCGACGTAGATTTTGCCGGCAGAAAGTCCAGCTAAGATTCCGTCCACGCCTTCTGTGACGGCGCGCAGCGCTTCGGTGTTGGTGACCATGGTGAAGACCACGTCGTTCGCTTCGGCGACCGCGCGCGGCGTGTTGCCCCACTTCATTCCCGCATCCAACAGCCACTGCGCTTTCGATTTAGTGCGGTTGTATCCAGTTACGTCATGTCCGGCTTCAAGCAGCCGTTTTGCCATGCGGCTTCCCATGACGCCAAGACCGACAAAACCGAGATTTGCCGTAAAGACCTCCGTGGACCGATTTCATTAGGCCAAATTGCGATACTCTTTATAGCCATTTTCTAGCTTTACCGCCAGTGTTTTGGCGGATATCCGTGGAGAAGAGTCGGTCTGTTCACGGTAGAAGACTGATCACGGTGGCGCTGATCGAAGCGGCACGGAGGAGAGATCTACGGGAATGCTTATGATTTATAGAGCTTTGCCGCCCTTGACGTTGGGAGGGATACCTAAAGCTCGGGGCTGCGGCCGATCTCGGTCCCTTTATTCATGATCAATTGATCGAGCGCTGCCAGGAAAGCCTCGTACTTCACCGGCTTGGTCAAGTGAGCGTCAAAACCGTTTTCTTTGGTGCGCCGGCGGTCCTGCTGTTGACCCCAACCGGTCATGGCAATCAAGATCATATCTTTGCCCCAGGGCTGTTCTCGTATGATCCTCGCGGCGTCGTAGCCGTTTAACTTTGGCATCGCGATGTCCAGCACGACCACATGGGGCCGAAACCTGGCCGCCGCGTCGAGAGCTTCGAAACCATCCTCAGCGACTTGCACCTCGTTACCGTCGGATCTCAGCAGCTTGGCAAGGGCGTTGGCGGATTCCGGGAAATCATCTGCCACGAGTATGCGGCGGACGGCTTCGGAGGGGATTTTCGCTTGATCACGCGGAGGTGGAACCGGCTTGGTGATGTGCCGGTCAGAAAGAATCGGCAAACGAACGACAAATTCACTGCCCTGATTGATGCCCGGACTGCGGGCTTCGATGGTTCCACCGTGCATCTCAACCAGTTGGCGCACGAGAGTAAGCCCGAGCCCGAGCCCCCCTTCGGACCGAGCGTAGGAGCGGTCCACCTGGTAAAACATATCGAAGACATGGGCTAAACTTTCCGCGGAAAGGCCGACGCCGGTGTCCTTTACCCGCACGAGAACCTGACCGCCCGCCGGCTCGACGTTCAGCGAAATCTCACCTGGCTTGGGCGTGTATTTAGCGGCGTTGGTAAGCAGATTCATAAGGACTTGGGTGAGACGGACACGGTCGGCTTCGATGTAAATCGCCTGCCTGGGCAGCGTGACAGCGAGCTCGTGCTCGCGCTCATCGATGGACGGGCGGCTCGATTCCACCGCGGCGTTGACGATCTCCCTCAAATCCACGAGCTCTTTTTGCAACTCTAGCTTCTGCCGGGTGATGCGGCTTACGTCGAATAAATCATCGGTGAGCCGAGTCAAGTAGTTGACCTGCCGATCGAGAATATCCCGGCCCCAGCGCAGCTCGCCCTCGGAGGATCCGGGTATTTGGATTAAGTTGACCACGTTGCGCATCAGCGCCAGCGGGTTTCTCAATTCGTGAGCCAGTGTCGCCAGGAATTCATCTTTGCGCTTGTCCGCCTCGCGCAGCGCTTCCTCGCTTTGGCGCAAGGCAGCGTCGAGGCGGAGCTTTTCCACGGCGAGCCAGGTGCGCTCGGCGACGGCTTTGGCCAGCGCAACCTCGCCTTCACTCCAACTGCGCGCTTCCTGGGCTGCGACAACCAGTGACGAGACCATCCGGCCTTCACGGAGCAGTGGAATCGCTACGAAGGAACGTACCCCCATTTGCTGGTAGGCATCGATGTAATGCGCCGTACGCTCGTCCTCGGCGATGTCGCGTACGATGCTTGCGCGGCCGGACTCTCCCAGGCTGACGATTGCCGGGCCGAAAGGGCTGAGCGGATAACTGCCTACGATCGACGGCGCGCGGGGATGGTAATCGCGGTGGACGGTGAATTGATCCTTCTCCAGATCGATATCGAGAAAGCCGCAGCGTGCCGCCTGCAAATGCTCGCCGGCGGCCACCGCCGCCGCCCACATTAATTCGTCCGGATCCGTGGCGAGGCCGGTGCACTCGCTCAGGTCAAGAAGAAAAAGCGCGTCAGCCTCGGCTTGTTTGCGCTCGGTGATATCGGTATTCATGCCGACCCAAGCGCGCGCCGAGCCGTCGGAATCCAATAGCGGCGTGGCGCGGACTTGGGTCCAACGCCATTGCCCGTCGTGGCGGCGCAGGCGATACTGAGCTTCGAAGCGAGTTTTGCCCGCAAGCGCTCTTTGCCAGTCGGTTTGAATGCGTTTTCGGTCATCAGGATGATAGGCGCTCAGCCAACCCAAACCTTTCAATTCTTCGAAGTTTTGGCCGGTGAAGACTCGCCACGACCGGGAATCCTCTACTGCCTGCCCTTGCGCGTCCATAGTCCACAGAATCACCGAGGATGCCTCCATGATGGCGCGCAGACGCCCGTCACTTTCGGACAGGGCATTTTCGGACCGTTTGTCGCGCAAACAAACCGCTATGACGAACCATATTAGAACCACGATGGAAACGTGGTTGAGGACGGCCTGCCAAGCAGGCGTGTCGGCGGAGGCCGAAAAAAACAAGTAGTGAATCGTGGTGATGCCAGTGCAAATTGCCGCAGCCGCGACCTTGAGGCGGGCGCCGGGAACGGCGACTATTAAGAACAGGGTGGCCACTAAATAGGCAGGTGCAGATATACCGACAGGGGCCAAAAAATTGGCGAGCAAATCCAAAACCAGAAGCGAACCGATCACCAGCCAAGCCAGCGGTGTCTCGGGATTAATGAATGAAAACCTGCGTTGCTTTGGGGTGTTCTGACGCGGTAAAGACGGAGATGCTGGTTGGTTTTGACTCTGCATAAAGCGGCGAGAGGCGCGGAACGCGTCCCTTATTGTTTGTAGTTTACAAAGCCTGGCGATTTTGCACAAGCCGTTTTCGCCCGCCCCAGCAGGTCGCAGGTTGTCGGCGATGCCCGAAGTCACCGTAAGAGTTGCCGACCCGCGTCCCGACAGCGAAGGAAAGCCTCGTCGTCAAGTATCGTTGAGAGCTGCGTACTTCGGCTGAAACGTCGCTTGACAAGACTTGGGGCACGGATGATAGATGGCACAAGCACTTTTTTGACGGAGATCGCAATGGCGGAGAGCAGAAATTACTACCGGGATTTTCGCGCGCACCTCAAAGCGCTTGAGGAGCGAGGAAAGCTGGTGCGCGTCAAGCGTCAGATCAATAAAGATACGGAGCTCATGCCACTCGTGCGCTGGCAATTCCGCGGCTTGGACGAGGAACAGCGAAAAGCCTTCCTGTTCGAAAACGTCGTCGACGCCAAGGGAAAGCGTTATTCGATGCCGGTCACCGTGGGAACATTGGCAGCGACCACGGAAATTTATGCCATCGGCATAATGTGTAAGCCGGAAGAGATCAGTGAGCGCTGGGCGCAGGCCCAATTAGATCCCCTCGATCCGGTGAAAGTCGGTTCGGGGCCGGTCCAGGAAGTCGTCTGGCATGGCAAGGATCTGCTCGACGGCCATGGACTCGACATGATCCCCGTGCCGATCTCGACTCCCGGTTTCGACAACGCGCCCTATCTCACCTCGGCCAACTGGATCACCAAGGACGCCGAGACCGGCATTTACAACATCGGCAACTATCGGAGCCAGATTAAAGCACCGGACCGCACGGGAGGATTATTCACATCGCAGCACATGGGCCAGCACTGGCGGAAGTGCAAGGCCCAGGGCAAGCGGCTGGAAGCGGCGATCGCCATCGGTGTCATCCCCAGCATCGCCTACGCGGCGACAGCGAAGATTCCGTATGATTTCGACGAATACCGGCTTGCGGGCGGACTAGCCGGCGAGCCGGTGGAGGTCGTGGCGGCCAAGACCGTCGATTTGCTCGTGCCGGCGACGGCGGAAATCATCATCGAAGGAACGATCCCCACCGACGTTATCGAACCCGAAGGGCCGTTCGGCGAATACCCAGGCTATATGGGACACCGCACGGTTTCGCCGTTTCTCGAAGTGAGCTGTATCACGCATCGGCGCGACGCGATCTACACCGCGCTCATGAGCCAGTTTCCGCCCAGCGAATCGAGCAAGATCAAACACATCGGAACCGAGAAAATCATCTATAAATTCCTGCGCCACGACAGCGGCAACTCGGCGGTTCTGGATGTCGCCCTCCATGACGAGGTGAGCGGCAGCGGCCAGGCCTACTGCGTGATCAAGATGCGCAACGCCACCAAGGCCGACGCCTGGCGCGCCCTGAACGCCTCGGCCGGTTTCACCGGCGCCTATGCCAAAATATGCGTGGCGGTGGACGAAGACATCGATATCCACGACCCGGCGATGGTCAATTGGGCGATCTGCTTCAATGTGCGGCCGGAGGAAGACATCGTGATCGCGAAGGGCAAATCTCCCGGTTTGGATCCCTCGTCGCATCCTCCGGGTCGGGAAAGTCTGGAGGTGCGCATGGCTTCCATCGGCGCGCTGCTGATCAACGCCGTGCGTCCCTGGCCCTATACGCCGGTGTCGCTGCCGCGCAAAGAATTCATGGAGAGATCGAAACAGATTTGGGAAGAATTGGAACTACCACCGCTCAAACCGCGCATGCCGTGGTATGGCTATAGCTTAGGCGCCTGGACGGCGGAAGATGAAGAGGAGGCGGAGCTGGCGGTCAAAGGCGACTATTTTGCGACGGGAGACAAGCAGAACAAGCAGCGGCAGAAGCCCTGACGGGCCTCGGTTTCGAGTTTCGGGTTCCAGGTTCCAAGTTAAACCAGAAACCAGGAACTAGAACTCAGTAACCGACTATAAGAGTCCCGGAATCCAACGCTTCACGGATTGCGTGTACTCAATGTAGGGCTGGCCCAGCGTTTGAGCTAGCTCCTTTTCATCGCTGAGAACGCGGCGGTGAAACCAGATTGCAACCCCGACGGTGATCAACGCGGCGAGCCAGGATTTAAGCGTCAGCGTCAGGCCGGTTAAAAATATCAGATGACCGAGGTACATGGGATTGCGCGTGTAGGCGTAGGGGCCGCTTGCGACCAAGCACTCCGGGGCTGGTTCCAAGCCCGGACCGCCGCCGCCGTGATGGCTTCGGTAGCGCCCACAGAGATGATACTGGAGATAGCCCCACAGCATCAGCGGCGCATACAACGGATAAACCTCCAGCACGCGCCCGCTGATTATGAATTCCCAAAGCGCCGCGATGATCGGATAGAGTATGAATGTCCTGACCGGCGTGCGACTAATAAAACGCATGGCGTTGGCGCATCCGCGACTAAAGACTCTTGCCAGAGATTTTTATCGCAGCTTGGTTCTTCATTTTCAACGCTACGACTCAACTTGACCGGCAGGCCCGCGTAACATGTCTTTCGATCTGACCACGATCCTGGTCGGCGCTGCGCTGTTGTTCGCCGCCTTTGTCAAGGGAACTTCGGGCATGGGATTCCCGCTGATCGCCACGCCGATGGTGGCGCTCCTGTTGGATATCCGCGTCGCGATTACGATTCTTCTCATCCCCAATATCGTCATGGACGTGGCCCAAGTTTTTCGCGGCGGGTTTCCCGCCGCCGTGCTGAGACGCTTCGCATGGTTTTTTGTGCTGACGATCGCGGGCGTCTTTTTGGGAACCAAAGCGCTCGTGACGCTCCCGCTCTGGGCGCTTAATCTGGGGCTCGGCATCATGGTGTTCGCCTTCGTAATTTCCAATTGGCTTCGTCTTGAGTTTACGATCTCGCCGCGCCTGGAAAAAATCTTAAACCCGCCCGCCGGCTTCATCAGCGGGTTTCTCAACGGGATAACCAACGCGGCGGGTCCACCCCTGGCGATTTATCTTTACAGCCTACGACTTGAGAAGCGCGAGTTCGTCAAGTCGATCGCCACGATGTTTATCGTAACCAAGGTGAGCCAGTTGGCTGCAGTTTCCACCTGGAATCTTTTTAACCGGTCGACGCTGGCGCTGTCTTTGGGGGTGACGCTGTTTATCCTGCTGGGCTTTTACGGCGGGCTAAAACTCCAGGATCGTATCAACAAGGAAACCTTTAGCCGCTGGCTTTTGTTGCTGCTGTTTATCATCGGCATCACGCTGATCCTGCGGGCGCTGACGCAGGCGGGCTGACGCAATCTTCAGCCCCAAACGGCCTGGGCCGTCTTGACGACAAGCTCAAGTTTCCGCTTCTGGATTTCGGGTGAAATCTTGTTGCCGATGACGGAAGAAGCGAAGCCGCACTGCGGGCTGAGGGCAAGTCGCTCATGGGCGACAAAGCGGCTGGCTTCAATAATCCGTTGCCTTAACTCCTCCGGGCGCTCCAGCCGGGCCTTTTTGCTTGACACCAGACCTAAAACCACGAACTTGTTTTCGGGGATATGCTTTAGCGGCTCGAAGGAGCCGGAACGCTCGTCGTCGTATTCCAAGAGTAGCCGTTGAGCCTTGAGCTGAGTGAATAGTTTGCGGCTGATCGCTTCGTAACTTCCCTTGGCAAGCCAACGGCCGCCCTGGTTGCCGCGTCAGACATGAAAGCCGAAGGTCACGCGGGGAAATCCTTCCATCACCGCATTGTCCAGCTCGATGCCTCGACCGAGCCATCGATCCAAGCTCCAGCCCTGCTTTTCATAGAAGCCGCGCGTGCTTGGATCGAGGAGAAGTCCATAATGGGGCGCGTCCATTTGAATGTAACTCGCTCCCAGGCGCGCGAGCTCGGCAACTTCGTCGCGCAGGATCGCCACGATGTCGGCGAGAAAGCTATCCAGGGTCGGATAAACGGGTTTCGAATGTTTGGCGGACCAGAAATTGGCCCATAGACTTGGGCTCGGGAGCGTGATCTTAGGAGCGCGTCGGGTTCTGTCTTTCAGATAAACGAACTCGTCGGCGGAGAGATAACGCCGGCGCCTGAGCTTGCTCGTTGCACCGAGTCGGCGCGGGCGAGGCGTGCGATGAACTCCCTGCTCGTCATACCACTCGCCCCAGAGAAACGCGTCAAGGTCGAACCCCCCAAAACCGCTCACCGCCGCCGTCATCTGGCTTTGAAACGATTGCCGGCGCATTTCGCCGTCGGTCACGACGTCCAAGCCGACGGATTCTTGGAGAGCGATCGCCTCGTCCACCGCGCGATCTTCTATTTCTTTGAATTCATCCGCGGTTATGGTCCCAGCGGCGAGTTGTTTTTGAGCCGCAAGCAATTTCGCGGGCCGAAGAAGGCTGCCGACGACATCGGCGTGCGTAGAGATCATGCTTTCCCAAACCGTGACTCTATGGTTCCGTCACGGCTCGTGCCCGAACGACGGAGTCAAATTAGGCTAAGCCGGCGGTGAACTCAAGTTTTCCCTTCTGCTGATTAACTCTAACTATTGGGCGCAGATGCGTCGCTGACCGACAAAGACCTTGTCATCTAGCGAGCGATTCGCGTACAATCCGCGCCATCATGTCCCTTAAGCGCGAGGTCATTTCGGCCGCGCAGATCGAGCAATCGATCCTTCTCATCCACGGTTTGAAGGTGATGCTCGATTTTGACCTGGCGGGCTCTACGGAATTAGCGTCAAGGCTCAATGAACAAGTTCGTAAGAATCTGAGGAGATTTTCTTCCGATTTCATGATCCGCTTGAACCGCGAAGAGTTTGAGGTTTTAAGGTCGCACTTTGCGACCTTAATGCCGGTTCGTGGGGAACACTTGGCGATCCGGCTGACGAGAAATTATTTCAGCTTCGTGCTATCCCTTTCTGAAGAGCTGATTCGCCTATGCCGACACTAAACTGGATTGGGAAAGAGGGGGTGGTCAATCACCACCTGCAAGTCCCCTTTCACTTGCTTAAAGACGTACCCGATCTCGCTTGCGGCGAGCCGGGCGATGGCAACCTCATTGTCCAGGGCGACAACCTCGTCGCTCTCAAGGCACTGCTTCCGTATTACGCGGGGCAAGTCAAATGTATCTCTATCGATCCGCCCTATAACACAGGCAATGAAAATTGGGCTTACAACGACAACGTAACCAGTCCAATAATCCGTGATTGGCTTGGCAAAGTCGTCGGCAAGGAAGGCGAGACCCTCGACCGGCATGATCGCTGGCTTTGCATGATGTATCCAAGGCTAGTGTTGCTTCGGCAATTCCTCCGTGAGGACGGGGCGATATTTGTGACCATTGACGACAATGAAGTACAAGCGCTTCGCTATGTAATGGACGAAATCTTCGGAGGAACAAACTTCATTGCAACAGTGATCTGGCAGAAGGTCTTCGCGCCGAAAAACACAGCTCGTCATCTTTCAGAAGATCACGACTACATTGTCATTTACGCCACGAATGCTGATGTATGGAAACCGAATCTTATAGTGAGAAGTGATGTTGCCAAGGATCGTTATAAGAATTCCGACAACGATCCGCGTGGACCGTGGACATCAGGCGACCTCCAGGCACGGAACTTCTACTCCGAAGGCACATATTCAATCACTTGCCCGTCAGGGCGGGTGATCTCCGGGCCAGGCCGAGGAATGTACTGGCGCGTAGCTAAGGATAGGTTTTTAGAACTCGACCGTGACGGGAGGATTTACTGGGGGCCAAAAGGCGACAACATGCCACGTTTGAAACGCTTCCTAAGCGAGGTAAAAGAGGGCGTGACACCACAAACACTGTGGTTACACAGCGAAGTAGGCCACACCCAGGAAGCAAAGAAGGAACTCCTTTCGGTTCTTGAGTTCCAATCCTCAGCCGACGTTTTTATCACGCCGAAACCTACGCGTCTTATCGAACGCGTGCTGCAAATCGGCACCAACCCTGGTGACCTTGTTCTCGACTCCTTCGCTGGCTCAGGTACAACAGGGCACACAGTGTTGAAACTTAACGCTGCTGCTCGGGACAAAAAACCACGCAGCTTTATCCTCGTGGAAATGGAGCCCAAAATTGCACGAGAAGTCGCAGCCGAACGAGTCCGCCGTGTAGCGAACGGCTATACCAATAGCAAGGGTGAGCACGTAGAAGGCCTCGGCGGTGGATTTCGTTATTGTGGATTGGGTGAGGCGTTGTTTGATGAGCACGGCAAGATTCGGGACGAAGTTAGCTTCGCTGAACTCGCCCGACACGTCTATTTCAGCGAGACAGGAGAGCCATTGCCACGGGACCGCGTAAAGAGGTCGCCGTTTTTAGGAGAGTGTCGCGGCGTTGGTATTTATCTACTCTACAACGGCATACTCCGTGACAAGAGCGCCAACGGCGGAAACGTGCTGACGCGGGCGGTGCTCGCGGAGCTTCCGCCGTTCGATGGGCAGAAGGTCGTTTATTGCGCGGGCTGCCTGCTAGGGAAGGACCGCTTACAAGCGGAGCGGATCATTGTTCGGCAGACGCCGTATGAGATCAAGGTGAGCTGAAACGATGGACCAAACTCGAAAACTAGTCGAACAATGGAACGCCGATGAGGCCCTTTGGCGTCGTTACGAGGAAATACGTCAGACCTTCCGCCTAACTGCCGGGGGCTATTTCTTAACGGATGATGAGATCAATGAATGGGCTTGGTTGAAAGCGATCGAGGAGCGAGGCCCGTTAGATTGTACCGGCTTTGTGCTGGAGGGCTCCTGGTAATGTCTTACGCCAGAGGCCCCGTAAGGGTCACGGTTTCCCTTGATAAGCGAATCATCGACGTGCGCGGCGCGAAGGTCTTGCTCGACGCTGACCTCGCAGAGCTTTACGCAGTTTCGACGAAGGCCTTGAACCAAGCGGTCAAGCGCAACAGGCAAAAGTTTCCACCCGACTTCATGTTCCGGCTCACGAAGGGGGAGAAATACGAGGTGGTCACAAACTGTGACCACCTCCAACGGCTCAAATTTTCATATTCTTTGCCGCTGGCTTTCACCGAGCACGGAGCACTGATGGCCGCGAACGTCTTGAACAGCCCGAAAGCTGTGGCGATGAGTGTTTACATTATCCGAGCCTTTTTGAAACTGCGCGAGACCCTCGCCGCGAATCACGCAATCCTCAAACGGCTCGCGGAAATCGATAAAACGTTGCTTCAGCATGATAGCGCGCTGCGCGATATCTATCGAAAACTACAACCGCTTCTACAGCCGCCGCCGGAGCTGCCTCGGCGACGCATCGGTTTCAACAAGGACGAGGCGTGATAACCCTCAAAGATTATCAACAACGCGTTTTGGATTCACTACGGGAGTTTTTACAGCGATGCTCCAGGGAGCGTAGCCCCAGCGCGGCGTTTCAGCGGGTGCTGGAGAAAAACGGTAGTCAGATTGTCCCTTACATTCCGGTCCCGGCAAGCGGGCTCGAACCGGAAATGCCGTATGTTTGTCTCCGTGTTCCCACCGGCGGCGGCAAAACACTCCTGGCGTGTCACGCGAGCGGCTTGGCGATGTCTGAACTGCTTCAGACCGAGCGCGCGGTGGTGCTCTGGCTCGTTCCCAGCAATACGATTCTTGAACAGACGGCGGATGCTCTGCGCGATCCGCGGCATCCGTACCGGCGAGCGCTGGAACTGGCATGCGGGGCCGTCGAGGTTGTCACCATCGAAGAATCGTTACGATTGTCGCGTGCGTCGGTCGACGGTCAGACGGTCGTGATCGTCTCGACGATTCAGGCTTTCCGCGTTGAAGATACGACGGGACGGAAAGTTTACGACCAGAACGGCGCCTTTTCCGAGCATTTATTGAACGTGCCATTAGATCGGGTAGGCGACTTGTTGCTCGGCGCGGATGGCAAGCCCAAGCCGTCGCTCGTGAACATGCTGCGCCTGCGCCGGCCGATCGTGATTGTCGATGAAGCGCACAACGCGCGAACCGACCTTTCCTTCTCCACGCTTGGGCAGACTCTCCCGTCCTGCATAATCGAATTCACCGCAACGCCCGCCAGGTCGAAGACTCCGTCCAACGTGCTGCATCACGTTTCCGCCGCCGAGTTGAAGGCGGCTGAGATGATCAAGTTGCCGCTGCGCGTGATCACTCGTCACCCGAGCCAACGGGACCAACTTCTGGCCGAAGCAATCAGTTTGCGCTCCGACCTTGAAAGATTAGCTACCGCCGAGGGTCAAAACACGGGTGAATATCTAAGGCCAATCATGTTGATCCAAGCGGAGCGGGTAGACGCCTGCGAGCCGCTTCGCGACCGCCTGGCAAGCGAGTTCGCTATCGCCAAAGACGAGATCAAGATATCCGTCGGAATCAACGACGAATTGCCCAGCGCAAAGGAAATCGTATCCCAATCGTGTCCCGTGCGGTTTATCATTACGGTGCAAAAGCTCCGCGAAGGTTGGGACTGTCCGTTTGCGTACGTGCTCTGTAGCCTCAGAGAAACTCGGTCGGCGACGGCTATCGAACAAATCGTGGGACGTATTTTGCGGCTGCCGGGAGCGCAAACTAAGCAGCATCCCGATCTAAACTGCGCCTACGCCTTCTCTGTATCCCCTTCCATTGCGGAAGTCCTGGCAGAGTTGCGCGAAGCGTTGGAGCACAACGGTTTTACAACGGCGGAAGCTGAAAGAATCATTATCCCGGTTACCCAAGGAAGTTTGCCTTTAGGAGCCCATCCAAAGAGCATCCAACTGCAACCGAGCGAAATCGACCGAGACGTTGCCGAAGTACAAGTTGCCGCGTTAGGCGGAAAAGCGCGAATCGATGCCAGCGGCGGAGAAATTACGGTCCTGGTCCCTCTGGATAAGGAAGAAACCGAAAAACTCGCAAGCTGCGTAAAAAGCCCGGAAGCAAAAGCGAAAGTCATTGAAGTCGTTAACCTGGTGAGCGAAGCCGAAAGGGCCTTCGGCGGAACGGGCAAGACGCGGCCTCCGTCGCCTTATGAACAGCAGCTCGATTTTTTTGTGCCTCTCCTGTGCGTACAGGAAAACGGAATGCTCTTCGAATTCGATAGCACGTTCCTGATTGAGCACGAATGGAAATTGAGCAAGAAGGACGGCTCCCTTGCGGAATACTACAACCCGCTGGACCGACCCGCAAATTATTCAGGTGTGGTGGACGTTGGCGCCAAAGGTGAAGTGCAAATAAGCGTGCTGGAGAACGGCAAAGCTGCCGATTTCATCACAACCGTTCATCAACAGGTTATGCAGTTTTCCGGCGGAGGCGACTGGACGGTAGAGAAACTTGTCGCATGGCTTGACCGGCACATCGAGCACAAGGATATTCCGGCCGGCGAGTCGGCGGAGTTCTTGCGCAAGGTGATTCGCGGTTTGATGGCGAAGTTTGGCATTACCGACGTAAGTGTTCTGGCTCTTGATCGGTTTAGGCTTCGAGACGAGGTTGAGAGACGGATCGATCAATATCGCGTCGCGGAACATAAGGCAGCGTTTCAAATGTATCTGCTGCCGGAGTCCCGTTTGGTCGTCAGAGACGAATGCGGGATTAACTTCAAGACGATGGCTTACGAACCGAGCTGGCTATATGAAGGTGCCTTTCAGTTCAAGAAACATTACTTCGGGGCTAAACCTGGCGAGCTACGCGAGACAACTCCAAACGGTGATTTGACCGAGGAATTCAAATGCGCGCAGTTCATTGACACCATGCAGCATGTAACATTTTGGGTGCGCAATCTTGCACGCAAGGCTTCGTCGTTTCGCCTTCAGACCTCGACCGACTGGTTTTACCCGGACTTTATCTGCAAACTTATGGATGGGCGAGTGCTAGTAGTGGAATACAAAGGCAAGATTTACTACGAGCTACCCGATTCAGAGGAGAAACGAGCCGTCGGCGCAGTTTGGACGTCGCGAAGTGGCGGAAAATGTTTCTTTGTAATGCCCACGGAAGGAGATTTTTCCGCGCTCACCAAGCTGTAAGAGCCTAAACCACGACCAGTTTGTTTGAATCCCGAAATCCGCGCGACGGGGGCAGAGCAAGGCGGGCTTTGGGCGATCCGTTTTAGTTCATGGTTGCACCGCAATCCGATCGTCGACGCATGAGTGAAGAACGATCATCTAGGGTTCGAAGTGCTCCATGTCTTCAAAGGCGTGGTGCATAAGTACAGACCCGACTTCATTATCCGGCTCAAGACCGGAAACTTTTTTGTTCTTGAGACCAAAGGGCAGGACACGGACCAACACAAAACCAAGCGCGCGTTTTTGGACGAGTGGGTGAAAGCGGTGAACGAGCACGGCGGCTTCGGTAAGTGGAGTTGGGCGGTGTCTAGGCAACCGGGAGATGTGGTGGGAATACTGGAGGAAACCTCATTGCCGCGATCGATGGCAGAGGGAACTGGTCACAAACTGTGACCAGTTCTCAAATGCACCGGTTTGGAACGCGGGAGCTGGCCTGGACTTCTTATCAATCTTCCCTGAGGACAATCGACCGGGTGCTGGCGGCGCACTACGGGTTCACATCGGAAGAGTTGGACTTCATCATCAACTACGACATCAAATACCGGATTGGGCGCGACGCGAAGAATGAAGAGGACTAATAGGGAAGAGAATCGGTTTTGAAATGACCCCGACGAGATCCAAGACGTTGTTAGGCGACCTCCGGAGGTTGATCGCCGAGGCGCGGCAGGATGTGGCGCGACAGGTGAACTCCGCGCTGGTCCTGCTTTACTGGCGCGTGGGCAAACGCATCCGAAGGGACATTCTGAACGAAAAACGGGCGGAGTACGGCGAGCAGATTGTTTCTACATTGTCGCAACAATTGGTTACCGATTTCGGCCGAGGTTTTTCTGAGAAGAACTTGCAGCGCATGGTGCAGTTTGCCGAGGTCTTTCCCGACGAGAAGATTGTCGTAGCACTGATACGACAATTGAGTTGGACGCACTTTCTGCGGCTCATCCCGATTGACGACCCACTCAAACGCGACTTTTATGTCGAGATGTGCCGGATCGAACGGTGGAGTACGCGTACGCTTGAAAAAAAGATCGGCACCATGCTTTTCGAGCGCACAGCCCTGTCAAAGAAGCCCAAGGAACTGATCCGTCACGAACTCAATGCTCTCCGCTCCGAGGACAAGCTCACGCCTGATCTGGTTTTTCGCGATCCGTATTTCCTCGATTTCCTCGGCTTGAAGGACCGCTACCTCGAAAAGGACATCGAGGACGCGATCATGCGGGAGATGGAGAACTTCATCCTGGAGCTGGGTGTCGGCTTTACGTTCGTGGCGCGGCAGAAACGCATCCAGGTGGACAGCGATGATTTCTACCTCGACCTGCTGTTTTATCACCGGGGTCTCCGGCGCCTCGTAGCCATCGATCTGAAATTGCGCGACTTCCAACCCGGCGACAAGGGCCAGATGGAGTTCTATCTGCGTTGGCTGGCAAAATACGAACAGAAACCGGGCGAGCAATCCCCCATCGGCCTGATTCTCTGCGCTGGGAAGAAGCGTGAGCAGATCGAATTGCTGGAACTGGAGAAAAGCGGCATCCGGGTCGCCTCATACTGGACCAAGGTCCTGCCCCGCAAGCTCTTGCAGAAGAAGCTCCATGAGGCAATTCGGCACGCGCGGGAACGCCTGGCACAGAAAAAGGCATCGATATTACCCGAACAATGAAAGGGAGCAGAATCAGGGACGGGAGGACTGCCACTCCCGTTTCAAAATTGACGCCGTCGGATGCCCACTGGCCGCGGCAATTGTCTGACCGCCTGGGTAGCGACGCGCCGTCGCAGCTCTGGAGCATGGGTACACTGGAAATTCTTGCCGAGCACAAGCTTGGCCTGTTCTGCTCGGTCCGTTGTCCAGGTGATGCCATTCTAGGCGCCTACGACGCTGCCCGGAAGCTACGTGATGAAGGCGTGACCGTCATCAGTGGTTTTCATTCTCCTGTTGAAAAAGAATGTCTGCGGATTCTCTTGCGGGGAAAACAACCAATCATTATCTGCTTGGCGCGGTCGCTAGGAAGACTTCGACTTCCAACCGAATGGCGGCAAGCTTTGGCGTCGGGCCGTTTGCTATTACTTTCGCGGTTTGAAAAATCCCGCCGCGCCGACAAGAACACCGCCCGCCGCCGAAACGAACTCGTCGCCGCCTTGTCCGACGAAGTTCTCATTATCCACGCCGAACCAGGCGGCAGCATCGAGCATATTACTACGTTGCTTGATTGCTGGAATATCCCAAGACGACACCCAAGGATCAACGGCTAGAAAAAAAATCTTCTTGCTTTGATCTCTGCTTTTGCCAATCTGGTCTTACGCACAGCCTCTGTTGTTTGACAGAAAAGAGCGACTACGGCTACAGCCGGCAAAGATTCATCGGTAAATTTTTACTCTGATGCCCCAAGCTATTTCCCCCCTGGGTCGTGCGCAAAGACCTCGATGGTTTCTTCGGTCTGATGATTGATAATTTGATCCAGCTCATTCTGATCGTCAGTCTGTGCCGCGAGCTGATTCATCTGCCGGACCCTTATATCTTCGGCAAGATTCTGCCCGGCGCGGCGATCTGGATACTCATCGGCATTTTTTTCTACGCTCCAGAGGATACAAGAGATCGATCGTTTAAGGTAAGATCAATCATGCAGCTCACCGCGCCTGACTATGTCGTTTTGATTGTCGAGGAATTGGACCGGGCACTGCGGTTTTACACCGAGGTCTTGGGACTGCGCCTGGGCCATCGCTCGGGCGAGTACGCGCAGCTTGACACCGGCGCCACGCGCCTGGCGCTTTTTACGCGCAGCGCAATGAGCAAGATTCTGGCAAAGCCTCTCGAGGCGCCGAGTTCCAGCGCGCCGGGATTCGAGGTCGGCTTCAAGGTCGCCGACGTGGATGCGGCCTTTAGTGAGCTGGTCGCGCGCGGCGCCACGCCCGTTGTCCCGCCAACCGATCGGTTTTGGGGTCAACGAACCGCCTACATCCGTGACCCAGACGGCCACTTGATTGAGCTTGCGCAGGACCTGCCCCGGCGGTAAGCGCGACGAAAAGCTAGATCCAAATCGGCAGGACGCCCGGTAAACGCGCTCTTCAAGGTTGGCGTTCGCCGACCAGACGGAAATTCACTTCCGCTTGATTCCCAGATTTTAAAAACAGCAATCGCGGGGCGGCGATATTGAACTCCGCCAAGGACAACCGGAAGCTGCCCTGCGCGACGATCCTGTTTTGCTGGTAAAGCAACCGTACCGGCACGACGATTTCTCTTTGGACCCCATGGAGATCAAGGCGTCCCTTGACGGTTATCTGCCACGCGTCCTGGGAAGTTCGCTCGGCCTTTTCAGCCAATGCGCCGTTAAACCGAATCACCGGGTGTTGCTTGACCTCCAAGTAATATTCCTGCACGTCCTGATCCCTGAGTCCGATGTTGCTGTTATAACTCGCCGTGTCGATCACCAGGCTAACTGAGGCGCTCTCCGCCAAACGATCCGGGTCGCCACGCGCTTCACCCTGGCGCAGGCGGAAGGTGCCCTCGACAACTCCCCCGAAGGGATCGGCAATTTTCGTCGTGATTTGGCTCTCATCCGGATTCAGCCGAAAACGCTGGACTTCGGCGAAAGCCGAACGCGAAAAAAGAGCCGACACGACAAGCAAACAACCCAATCGCCGCGTAAGATTCCGCACGCGCCGACGGGCGGCAGCGCTCGCGGTGATCAGTTCCACCGGCATAGGCAAACTCACAAGCTCTCCCGCTCTGCTTTGATCTTGGCTCGGATTTCGTTTACCAACCCAGCGCGATTTTTTCGCGTGATCTCGATGAGCTCGATGTCGTCTCGTTTTTTGATCAGCTCGATAAGCCCCGTGCCCTTTTTCGCAATCGTGGCCAATATCGGGGTGGGCTCGGCAAGGAGCTCGACGAGCCTGACGGCAAATTTCCGCGAAAAAAGCTCCATCTTGCCGATCTCGTCGATGACGTAGAGATCCGCCGCAGTCGCGCGGGGGTCGATCTCCGGTAGCGCGAGCGCTTCGAATTGATCGAGGTGAACGGAGTATCTGCCGACCGTGGGCGGCTTGCTTCCCAGCGAGGCGAGGCTTCCTTCCCGGCCAGAGAGCGTCACGATTCTAAAACCGACCCGTTGTCCTCCTTGCCTTTGCTCCAGTGTGTAGAAGCCGGCGCACTTAACCTTTTCCAGTCCTTCCACCACGGCGCGGATGAGCGTGGTCTTGCCGACTCCCGGAGCCCCGGTCAAAAACAAGCGCAGCGCCGGCTTTTTGTCGGTCATGGGTTCGATCATACCTCCACTCCGAATCCATGCCAACGTTCAATGATTCCGACGTCCGCAGTTGAAAATGAGCGAGGGGTGAACCTGAAGCGGCGAAGACACCCAGGCGTGCTGTTCAAAGTCTTTTCTGCCGCTTGGCACAATGCCTTATGACTCCGATAATATTCGCACAGCAGCGAGATCCGGCGTGAGCTCAGAGGTACAAAAGCATTGTCTTCGTTGCGCAAGGTTTGCCCCTCGCTCATAACGTTACTCTCCTACTGCGGAATCGGGGATGATTCCCACGATCTGTGGCGGCGCCGTTTGACAGCGGAGAGCTTGGACGGCTACATTCGAGGCAAAATTTCCCAGCAGAATCGGCTTCCATGCCCCAATCTCAAGTTAATCCCCCCTGGTTCGTCCGCAAGGATCTCGATGGGTTTTTCGGTCTGATGATCGATAATTTGATCCAGCTCATTCTGATCGTCAGTCTTTGCCGCGAGTTGATCCGACTCCCTGACGATTACATCTTCGGCAAAATTCTGCCCGGCGCGGCGATTTCAATTCTCGTCGGCAACTTCTTTTACGCCTGGCAGGCCCGCCGACTTGCGCGCGAGACTGGCCGGGAAGACATCACCGCGCTGCCCTATGGCATTAACACGGTAAGCCTGTTCGCCTTTGTCTTTTTCATCATGCTGCCGATCGTCCAGGAGACCAAAGATCCGGTGTGGGCCTGGAAGGTCGGACTGGTCGCCTGTTTTTTAAACGGCGTGATCGAAATCATCGGCGCTTTCATCGCGGAAAGCGTACGGAGAGTAACGCCGCGGGCTGCGCTGCTCTCCGCATTGGCGGGCATCGCGATCACTTTCATCTCCATGGATTTTACCTTCAAGATTTTCGCCCAGCCGCTAGTGGCGATGGTGCCGATGGCATTGATCTTCGTTGCCTACTTTTCCCATCAGAAGCTTCCTCTGGGCCTGCCGGGAGGCATGGTCGCTATCGCCATTGGAACCGGCCTGGGCTGGATTTTAGGAACCATGAACGGGAAGGCAGTAAATGTGAGCATCGTACTGGCGCCCCCGGTTTTTGCCGGAGGTGCGCTCTGGGAAGCGTTGACGCATCCGGCTTTTTTGAATTACTTCTCAGTCATTTTTCCCATGGGGATTTTCAACGTCGTCGGCTCGCTGCAAAACATCGAGAGCGCGGAAGCGGCCGGCGACCGATACCGAACCTTTCCCTCGCTCATGGCTAACGGCATCGGCTCGGTGGTCGCTGCGCTTTTCGGCAGCGTTTTTCCCACGACGATCTACATCGGCCACCCCGGTTGGAAACGCTTGGGCGCGCGCTCCGGTTACTCCGCACTGAACGGCGTCTTCATCAGCCTTCTTTGCCTCACCGGCACGATCCAAGCGGCGCTCGGAGTGATTCCGCTGGAGGCGGGAATCGGCATTCTCCTGTATATCGGCATCATCATCGTAGCGCAGGCGTTTCAGGAGACGCCCAAGGAGCATGCGCCGGCGGTGGCCTTAGGCATCGTTCCCGCGTTGGCGGCGTGGGGGCTCTTGATGGTTGAAACCGGAGTGCGAGCGGCGGGAAAATCGTTGGCAGGCATCGGTCTGGCGCCTTTCGCCCAGAGCCTGGCGATTCACGGCATGATCTCTCTGGAGCGCGGCTTTATCTTTACTTCGATGATTCTCGCCGCCATCGGCGTCGCGTTGATCGAGCGGCAGTTCTTCAAGGCCGCGGCTTGGGCGATTGCCGCGGCACTACTCTCCGCGAGCGGTATCATTCACGCCTATGAGATCACGCCCGGCGGCATCACGAGCCGCTTCGGAGTCATGGCCGCGCCTGAGTTCTTCGTCGGCTATCTGCTGTTAGCGGTGCTCTTTTTCACCGTCGCGCTCTTCGCGCGAAAGACTCAGTAGGGGCGACCGGCCGGTCGCCCCTCCACGTTCACGGTTCAATTCCCGCATTAAAGAACCACACCGGACGCACTCACCGTCACAGCGGCGAGTCCACCGCCGGCGGGTATGCTTTGTTGTTGACCTGGGTCACGCTCCAAGCGTTCGCGCCGTTGCGATGGAGCCGGGTGACGCTGCAAGGGTCGAGGTGGAAGGAACGATAATTGTTCAGGTGGGTCGCCGTAACCCGGCAAACAATGCCGAGGATCGGGAAGTTATGGCTGACGACGACGATCGATTGCGCCTCCGAGTGGCGCTCCGCAATTCGATTGACACCCAGCCAGGCGCGCGTGGCCACGTCGCTCAGTCTCTCTCCTCCCGGGACTTGAATCTCCGCGGGCTCGGTCCGCCAACGCGCTAGGAACTCCGAGTAATTCTGCTTAATTTCGTTGAAAGTTAGCCCCTCCAACGCACCGTGGTCAAGCTCGCGAATATTTTCCTCGATCATCACCGTTAAGTTGTGCGGTTGGCTGATCAGCTCGGCGGTTTGACGCGCCCGTCGAAGGCCACTTGAGTAAATCGCCTGGATGCTCTCGCTTCTCAGCAACACCGCGAGCTGTTCGGCTTGCCGGACCCCGATCTCGCTAAGCTCCCGGTCGGTGGCGCCTTGACAGCGGCCCTGGAGGTTCCAATCGGTTGCCCCGTGGCGCACCAAAACGATCTGCACGGTGTTTTTCCCTAGAAAAACTGACGCTCAGTCCTGTTCCAATGCCCCGGCGTGGATTTGAATCTTGGCTTTACTCTTCAGCCCTTCGATGAATTTCTGCAGGACTTGCTGGCGTGTCTCGGCCAGGGCTTGTTTCGTTAGCGCCTCTTTCTCGCTCTCGAAGCGCTCCATGTCCGCTCCCTGACTGCCCTTAAAAGCCAGGATGTAAACGACATCTTTCTGGGTGAAAACCTTGTCGGCGATCGGTTTCTCCGCCGACAAGGTGACGCCCGATCTCATCTCCGGCAGCTCGCCGATCTTCGGCAGCTGTGGCGCGGTACGCAGAAACCAGCCGGTCTCTTCGACTTTGAGGCCGTTCTGCGCAGCCAGTTTCGCGAGGTCTCTTTCCTTTTTCAGTTGATCCAACAAGCCGTTCGCCTTTTGGAGGACGATCTCGTAAGCTTTTGACTCCTTCAACCCCTTTTCGATATTCGGCCGAACGGTCTCGATCGGGGGAACGGCGGGCTCTTTGCGCTCTTTGATTTTCAATAGATAATAGGCGCTGTTGCCTTCGACGACGGGACTGACATCCTTGGGACCCAGGGCGAAGGCATTCTTGTAAAATTCTTGGTTCTGGCCGATCTCTGGGAGCACCTGGCCGCTCGAGAACCAAGGCGTGACGTTGACCGCGACACCGCTCTCTTGGGCTATTTTGGCCAGGTCGTTTCCGGTAAGCGTTTTTTCGCGGTCGCGATCGGCGATCTTGGCGGCTTCGCGCTTGCCCTTTTCCGTTTTAAGGCTGCGGGTAATTTCCGACGTGAGATCTTTGAGTGTCGCGGATTTTTCTTCCCGGCTGTCTTCGACCTTGACGACCTGAAACCTTCCGGTGGTTTCGATCACGTCGCTGACTTGGCCTTTGGCCATACCGAATACGTTGGCAAGCTGTGGGGGTAACTGGCCCTGCGTCGCCCAACCCAGATCGCCCCCTTTGGCAGCGGATGCATCGTCGGAAAATTGCTTGGCCAGCTGGGCGAAGTCCTTGCCGCCGCGCGCTTCCGCAACCACGCGATCGGCGCGAGCCCGGGCATCCTCTTGTTGCTTGGCATCGGCGCCGGGCGGGACACGGATCGAGACATAGCGCAATTTTAGCTCTTTGGGTTTACGAAACTTGGAGTCGCGGTTGGCCTGGTAGTAATCTTCAATCTCTTTCTCGCTGACTTGCGCGCCGGCAGCGAATCGATCAAAGGGATACGAGAGATACTCCACCTGGAGCTTGAGCGGCTCCTTGAGCATTTCTTTGTTACCGTCGTAGAATTTCTTAATGTCGTCCTCGGACAGTTTCACTTCGGGGATCGCATCGCTGACCGAGAAGCGAACATATTGCAGATTGATTTTTTCCTGCTCAAAACGATAGCGCTCGCGCATCTCAGCGTCCGTGATCCGGGTTGAATCGAGGATCACGCCATAGAGACGTTGGATCGTCAGCTGCTCGCGTTGCTCTTCCTCGAATTCTCCGGGAGTCAGCCGGTTGGCCCGCAGCAATTGCAGATAGCGCTCCTTGTTGAAACGGCCGGCCACCTGAAATTCGCGCACCTGACCGATCGCGTCCATCAGCTCGTCGTCGCTCGCCGTCAGCCCGAGCTCCTGCGCTTCCTGGCGCAGGAGCCGCTTCTGAATCAGCTCTTCGAGTAAGGTATTCTTGAGATTCAAGCTCTTGAGCATTTCGGGAGTCAACGATCCTTTAAGCAGCTCCCGATAGCGTTCCAGAGTTTTCTGATATTGGAGCGAAAATTCGCGCTGGCTAATGGCATCGCCGTTGACCTCGGCGACATCCGGCGCGCCTTGGCTCTGATAGTTGCTGCCACCGTAGAACGCGATGAACACAACGATGATGACCCCTAAAAGAAAAGTGATGATCCAGGACCTTTTTCGTTTTCGTAAGAAATCCAGCATTGAGGATGAGACCTTTCGCGCCAGCGTATTTTGAAAACTACCGATTCATGATAAAAAATGGCGCGCGCCAATGCAACCGATGGGCTCACGCCAAAACATTTTTTTCGCATTTTTTTCATTATCTTGCGTGCCTATAACAAATCTGTTATTTTTATCTGTCGGAGCTTTTGTGGTGCGCCGGAAACAAGGAGTTTTTTGATGTTTGATGCCCTCTGGGGCGTTTTCTCCAACGATCTAGCCATTGATCTCGGGACCGCCAACACGTTGATCTATGTAAAAAACCAGGGGATCGTTTGCAACGAACCCTCCGTGGTCGCGGTGCAACAGCGCAACGAGCGCGGCGGCAAGAAAGTGCTTGCCGTTGGCGCTGAAGCCAAAAGGATGCTCGGCCGCACTCCGGGGAGCATCGTCGCCATCCGCCCTCTCAAAGACGGTGTCATCGCCGACTTCGAGATCACCGAGGCGATGCTGCGCTACTTCATCCATAAAGTGCACAACCGGCGCACGCTGGTGCGGCCGCGCATCATCGTCGGCGTGCCTTTCGGCATCACCGAAGTCGAGAAGCGCGCGGTGAAGGAATCCGCCGAATCCGCCGGCGCAAGAGAAGTCTATCTGATCGAAGAGCCGATGGCCGCGGCCATCGGCGCCGGCCTGCCGATCACCGAACCGACCGGCAACATGATCGTCGACATCGGCGGCGGCACCACGGAGGTTGCCGTCATTTCGCTTTCGGGAATTGTCTTTTCGCGCTCGGTCCGCGTCGGCGGCGACAAAATGGACGAAGCCATCGCCCAGTTCATCAAGCGGAAATACAATTTGCTCGTTGGCGAGCGCACCGCGGAACTGATCAAGATTACCATCGGCTCCGCCTATCCGACCGACGAAGTCCAAACCATGGAGATCAAAGGGCGTGACCTGGTCGCCGGAGTGCCCAAGACGGTGGTCATCACCGACGAGGAAATCCGCGATTCGCTTTTGGAACCGATCAATCAAATCGTCGAGGCGGTTCGGCTATCCCTGGAGCGCACGCCGCCGGAGCTCGCCTCGGATATCGTCGACCGCGGCATCGTTCTCGCCGGTGGCGGAGCGCTGCTGCGTAATCTGGATATTTTGATTCGGGAAGAAACAGGGTTACCCGTGATGATGGCGGACGATCCGTTAACCGCGGTCGTGATGGGCGCCGGGAAAGCCTTGGATGAAATCTCGCTGCTCAGGGAAGTAGCGGTTCACTAAGCCGAAGCGATCACAGCTCCCTGCCCGCCGCAGGCGACCGACGCTTTCATGTTCGCTTTTCTTCGCAAGAACCAAATTATCCTCAGTTCATGCTTCTGTCTGTTACTCTCACTTTATATCCTAAATGCCCACGCGCGCGGGCAACTTAAGAACGATCCCATCGGACCCATCTTGCTTTGGTTGCTGCGCCCAATGCAGTTGGGCACCCATGCGGTCACCGGCTGGTTTAGCGACGTGCAGAAAGAGTTCGGCACGCTGTCTGGATTTAAAACGGAAAATGAGCGGCTGCGAAACCGCGTTCAGCAGTTGGAAGCCGAAAGAAACAAACTCCTGGAAATCGAGGCGACCAATCGCCGCCTGCAGCAACTCTTGGACTTTCGAGCGCAATTGCCGCCCGGTTCCGTGACCGCGACGATCATTGCCAACAGCGCAAGCACCTGGTTTCAAAGTTGCCTGCTGGATAAAGGCAGCTCCGACGGCGTCGGCAAAGGCATGGCGGCGGTCACGCCTCTCGGTGTCGTCGGCCAGGTGATCAGTACGGCGGCGCGTAGCGCGAAGGTCCTGTTGATCACCGACCCCAACAGCGGTGTGGATGTACTGGTTCAACGCACCCGGGCGCGCGGCATCGTTTCCGGCTCGCTGGAACAGAAAACCGTCATGAAATACGTCAAGCGCAGCGAAGATATTCAGGTCGGCGACAGGCTTATCACGACCGGCCTGGACGGAGTTTTCCCTAAAGGGTTGATGGTCGGCACGGTCACCAAGGTACAAAAACAAAACCTCGGCCTGTTCCAATATATCGAGCTGGTACCGGCGGTATCTCTATCTCAAACCGAGGAGGTTTTGGTCGTCAAGGTCGAAACCAACCAGACAAAGAACTAGCGCTCACCGGTCGACAAGGTCCAATAGCTTCATGAAGTTGTCAATTTTGTTTTTCGCGGTCGGACTGATTCTGGTCCTCCTTCAGACGACCTTGCTCCACTTGCTGCCGCTCGGACCGATCGTGCCGGATTTTGTCCTCGTGCTCTGCGTCTACTGGGGGTTGTACCATCCGACGGTGGGCGCGGTTTTGGCTTCCTTCCTGTTGGGCTACTCGGTGGATGTCGTTTCCAGCCCGATCCTTGGACTCAACGCCTTCGCCATGTCCATGGTTTTCCTCGTTGTGCACCTGAGCTCCCGCTCGATCTGGCTGCACGACCCTATGGCCAGCGCCATCGTCGTGCTGCTGGCATCCTTGGTCAAAGGCGCCGCGCTGGCTTTGCTGTCGGCGATTTTTTTAAGCGTCGAGAGCTTTTGGATCGGCGCCTCTCGCTATATAATCATGGAGGCTCTGATCGCCGCGGCACTGGCTCCGATCGTCTTTGCCCTATTGCGGCGCGGCCAGAGTTACGTGGAACGATTCCGCGTCACCGCTTAAATAAACTGCAATGGCTGTTTCGACCGGCATCAACAGACAAGACGGCGCGCCCAAGGTGCGTGACCGCGTTCGCTGGCTTTATGTGCTTGTGATCCTCGCCTTCCTGGCGTTAATCACCCGGCTCGCGTTTTTACAGATCTTCCAAGGCGAGCGCTACACCTTCCTGTCGGAAAATAATCGCATTCGGCTCAAGCGGATTCCCGGCACCCGAGGGATGATATTCGATCGCCAGGGACAACTGCTCGTCGACAGCCGGCCTTCCTTCGATCTCATTTTCACTCCCGAGGACACCCAGGACGCGAAAGACACGCTCGGCCAACTGGCGCGTTATCTGGGCCGCGATGAAAAAGAGCTGCTCGCCGTCTTCGAGGCGAATCAGGAACGGCTCGCCTTCGAGGAGCTTACTTTGGGCAAAGACATCGACTGGCCTACGGTCGTCGCGGTCGAAACCCATCAGCTCGAGCTGCCCGGCGTCGCGCTGCGCACGCGGCCGCGCCGCAACTACGCCGACGGTCCCATGGGCGCGCATATCCTCGGTTATTTGGGCGAGATCGGCGCGAAGCAATTGAAGGCGCTCAAAGATCAGGGCTATGCGTCGGGAGACGAGATGGGCCAGTATGGGTTGGAGCGCAGATGGGAAACTTTCCTGCGCGGCCAAAGCGGCGGGCAGCAGGTCGAAGTGGACGCCCTGGGACGGCGCATGCGCGTGCTCCACGAAGTGCCCGACGTGCCTGGATACACCGTGCACCTGACGCTGGACCGCGAGCTTCAAGAAACCGCCTTTGCCGCGCTGCAGGACAAGCAAGGAACCGTCGTGGCGCTTGACGTTAACTCCGGCGCGGTCCTGGCGATGGTCAGCACGCCCGCCTTCGACCCGAACGTTTTCGCCCGCGGCGTGAAAGCCGAAGAATGGCGCGCGCTGATTAAAGATCAACTGCGGCCGCTGAACAACCGCGCGACCCAGGGCCAGTACCCTCCGGGTTCGACCTTCAAGATCATCATGACCATCGCCGGATTGGAAGAAGGGGTGATCCAGCCGGAGAGCCCGATTTTCGATCCCGGTTTTTATTATTTCGGCAACCGCGCCTTTCGCGACTGGAAAAAAGGAGGGCATGGCTCCGTCGATCTGCACAGGGCGATCGTCGAATCCTGCGACGTCTACTTCTATCAACTGGGACCGCGCATCGGCATCGACAAGATTGCCAAGTGGGCGCGCGCGCTGGGCCTCGGGGAAAAGACCGGTATCGCGCTCGATGGCGAGATGGGCGGAACCGTGCCGGATACCGAATGGAAAAGGAAACGATTTCGGCAACCCTGGTTTCCCGGCGAAACGGTCTCCATCGCCATCGGTCAAGGGTATCTCACCGTCACACCCCTGCAGATGGCTAACATGATGGCCGCGGTGGCCAACGGCGGTACTCTTTATCGTCCATGGATCGTGCGCTCTGTGGAGTCGGTGAGCGGCGCGGTAATTCGCCAATATGGGCCAGAGAAGATTCGCAGCATCGAATTCAAGCCGGAAACTTTAGAGCGGCTGCGCAACGGCCTCGCCGACGTCGTCAAACTCCCGTCCGGCACCGGCGGCGCGGCGCGCTCCAATATCGTTGCCATCGCCGGTAAGACCGGCACAGCCCAAGTTGTTGAGATGAAGGGCGCGTATCTCAAGAGCGAGCAACTCAGTTACTTTAACCGCGACCATGCCTGGTTTGTTTCCTACGCGCCGGTGGAGAATCCGCAAATCGCTGTCGCGGTGTTGGTCGAGCACGGCGGGCATGGTGGTTCCGCCGCCGCGCCGATGGCAAAAAAAGTGATCGAGAAATTCATCGAGCAGCAGAGCCGGCCCGCCGGCGAGCGCCAAGTACGCGTCGAAGGGGACTCCCGTGCAAATTGACCGCCGCCTCATCTCCCATTTCGATTGGAAGCTGTTCTTGCTCGTCCTCGCCTTCGTGTTGATCGGCGTTACGACGATCTACAGCGCCAACTATGACGTCATTCAGCGGCATGCCGGCGCTTTGCCGGGACGCCAGCTCATGTGGCTCGGACTGGGGCTGATCGCGCTGTTCGCCGCGCTGGCGTTCGACTATCACTATATCGACCGGATCGCCTATCCTTTCTATGGCGCTATGTTCTTACTCTTGGTGCTGGTGCTTTTTCTCGGCCATTCGGGAGGCGGCTCGCAACGCTGGATCAACCTCGGCTTCTTTCGATTGCAGCCGTCCGAGCCGGCAAAAATCGCCATCGTCTTATTGATGGCGAAATATTTTCAGTACGACGAGCCGCCCCGGGGCTACTATCTGCGGGATCTCTGGGCGCCATTCGCGATGGCGGCGCCGCTGGTGTTGCTCACGCTGGTACAGCCGGACCTCGGCACCGCCATCGTCCTGGGCATCGTCTTCATCAGCATGATACTCATGGGCGGTCTGCGCACCCGCTCCTTTCTCTACTTGGTCGGCGCGGGTTTGGCATTTCTCCCGGTCGCCTGGCATTTCTTGAAGCCTTACCAGCGCAACCGCATCTTGACTTTTCTCGACCCGGATCGCGATCCGCTCGGGGCCGGTTACCACGTGATCCAATCGCAGATCGCCATCGGCTCCGGCAAGCTCTTCGGTAAGGGCTTCCTGCACGGCACGCAAAATCGGCTGGACTTCCTGCCGGCCCAGCATACCGATTTTATCTTTGCGGTTTTCTCCGAAGAATGGGGCTTTGTCGGATGTTTGACCTTGCTGCTGCTCTATTTCGCGCTGTTCATCTACTGTCTGGGACTCGTCCAGCGGGCCAAGGACCGTTTCGGCGCCTTGTTGGTGTTCGGCATGACCGCGATCTTTTTCTGGCATGTGACGATCAACGTGGCGATGGTGGCGGGACTCATGCCCGTCGTCGGGGTGCCCCTGCCGATGGTCAGCTACGGCGGTTCGGCGCTTGCCTCCATGATGTTCGCCATCGGCGTCATCATGAACGTCAGCATGCGCCGGTTTATCTTTTAGGAACCGTTCAAAGGGTTCAAGTCGGATGAATCAGGCAAGCCTATTGCAGGGCTTTCTCAATCGCGTTCACCAACTTTGCCTTCGGCACCGCGCCGACGATCTGCTCTTTTACCGCGCCCCCCTTTAGGATGATCAGATTAGGGATACCGCGGATACCGTAACGCGAAGCCGTGGCGGGATGATCGTCGACGTTGAAGCCAGCCAGTTTATTGAATATTGGCGTGCCCGCGCGCACGATCGCTCCGCCGACCGCATACACGCCTCGCAGCCGTATCGCCTGTTGAGCCATCACAAGTCGGCGTCACCAAGTCGATTTGCCATAAGACTTCCTGGAATTTTCCCAGCAGTGTCGACCAACTACTGTGCCACGGCGACTCCGAGGAAATCTAGCCGTGATCAGACAGAATTGACCCTAAGCTGCCTCCCATTGTCAACCCGCGTTCGTCAATCCTGGATTTTGTCATATCGCCGTTGACTCTTAAGCCATCTGAAGAACTTCTCGGAGCGTGAGTGAGGGTGGCCTTCGGATTGCTGTACCCCTTAATTAGAGGTGCCGTATGACGCTCATTATCATTCTGGTAGCCCTGCTTGTTCCTAGTACGACTCTTGCCCAAAAGCTCCTCGGCAATTTCACCTGTCAGGATTTAATAGACGCAGCCGGAGGTAGGGCATCTCGTAGTACCGATGGGGGCCGAACCTACGTTCCAATCAACGTGCCTCGTCCGAGGGACGCCTTCGGTCAATCTCTATTGGCGCACGATACATATCTGTGTCGGCGACTCGCTCGCGGGGAGATTACGGGTAGCGAATTTGACGCTCTTCACGCGGAAAAAATGCATCAATTAGGAGGCGAACGACAAAAGGTTTTGATGGAACGTAAGGTTCTGGAAAATCAAGAAAGAGCGCTCCAGAATTAGAAAGCTGCGATTCAGACACAGAGAGAGGCTATCCAGGTGCAGCGCCAGACCGCCGTGATCGAAGCCCTGCAGGCAGAGGCCGCTCGCCAACAACAGGAACGCCAGCAGCAAGAATGGATGCGACAACAAGAAGCGCACCACCAGGAGCAAATGCAGCAACAGCGGATACAGCAGCAACAGCTAGAGCAAATCAGGCAAGAACAATCCCGACCTAAAACTCTGACGTGTTTTGGAGGCGGTAACTTTGTTCAATGCAACTAAATACTCGTGGATTGAGACACTCACTGGGTGCAGTCGCATAGCGAAGACGATAGACAAGATGAATCACATCAAGTGGGACGAGTCTAAGATAGAACATTTCTCTCGAACACAACTAGACGAAGTGCTGTACAAGCCTGCACAAGAAAACCAAAGTAGCAAGAGGATACTTTAATGGCCTCTACATCTGTGATTGCCTGTGCCCGCTGCGGCACAAGCAATTTTTCCAACCGAACCGGTTGCTTAAGCTGTGGCGCTCAATTGCCAGCCGACGAAAAAACACAAGGTGCGAAATGGTGGGGCGATATCGACTCCGACTCTCTAGGGTCTCTCGCAATCTACATCGGCTGCGTCGTAGCAATCCCTTTATGGATCCAGGGTAAGTGGGACGACCTGGGAATCCTCGTACGAATATATCTCGCAGGTATGTTTTTCCTTTGGGTATTTTTCCCCTTGTGGTTCTTCGCGAACTTTATCCGTACGTTTTCGATCTACGATAGAAATATGGCCCGAATCGGAATGCGGCGGAACATATTCATAGGACTGATGCAGGAGAAACAAAGTGTCAGTTACTCTGAAAATATATGGTTTGCGACGATCAACGTTTTGATAACATCGCTTATGAGTTGGCTTATATTTCCGGTAGAAGCATATCGCTTCCTCAAGCGACTCGCATACAGGTGGAGAATGCCTAGAGCCCTGAAGGAGCTTGACTGGACACTAAAACATCACCAGGTAACGCCACTGGATGTCGCAAGGTTTGATGCAAAGATGGCGGAAACCTTACTCGGGCGAAGACTAACTCAGGACGAGTGTGACAGTAGGCAACAACAATTAGATAGAAACGGCATCGACGTTAAAATGACGGAAGTGATGGCATTGACTAACGGTGAGGGAATTTCTGAACGACCGCATTCACGCTACACGACAAAAACTCAACCGGGAACCAAGGAACACGTCGACTTAACTGACAATATGGTTGTTTCGGAGCCACTGGAGTGACCCCCTAAGAGTGGTCAGAAAACCAATCCATACCACAATTCGCTGAGGACTATCAGCCTCGCAATCGAGCCAGAAATTGGCGCGTCAAAATGATAAGCAATTTAACGAAAATTATTCTGACATCAGGGCTCACTATTATTGGCGGCATCACTATCTATGTTGCGGGCCAGTTAATCGCGCGATTTTTCATTGATCCTTATCACGAATACCAAAAGAGCGTCGGTGAAATTGCGGATGCCCTTGTCTATTACGCCGACGTGTACAGTAATCCTGGTTCCGGAGATAGACAACGCATGGACGAGGCTGCAAAAATTCTCCGTGAGAAAGGCAGCCTGCTAAAGGTGTGCGCCTACGCAATCCCAAAATATGTGTGGTTCGTTAAACGCGGATGGCTTCCGCAGTGGGAAATCATAATGAAAGCTTCTGCTGCCTTGATTGGACTCAGCAACAACGTTCACCAGGGCGACGCGAAGGAGAACAACCTCCGTCGCGAAGAGATTATTCAAGCACTGCGGCTTCCACCGTTGCGATGCTGACAGGGATTAGTGGATTGCAGGAAAAGGTGTTTTCTTATCCCTCGCGAAATTCAATTGATTGAAGACGTGAATTCTGAATTCAAATCTTGGCGCAGTTACTTCGACTTTGCCGGTGCTACAAAATATCAGCGGAGATATATTCGAGATTTGGACACTGATAGGTTTTTAGGGACGGTGCTGTCTACCAGCAAAGGACGAGAAAGGCCCATTCCAAAAGAGACGATTTTTTGGCGATCCCAATTAGGCTATGATTTAGAGCCAGTCGATGTCGATGGTGAGCATATCTCCGAATTGCCTCGCGCTTTTCGCTTCGGTCGCATGAAACCCGTTCCTGGTGAGGCGAAGGAAGGAAGAGCTAACCCAAAGGGAATTCCGTATCTTTACGTCGCTACCCAAAAAGAGACAGCCCTGTCCGAGGTTCGTCCGTGGGTTGGCTCGTCAATTTCTCTGGCACAAGTTAAGATATTACGAGACGTAGTAGTAATCGACTGCAGTATGAAGCACCCTAGTGAGTCTTTTTATCTTGACAAGCCTGATCCTGAGAAGAAAGAAAGCGCGGTGTGGTCCGATATCGACAGAGCCTTTTCGGAGCCGGTGACTCCGAGTGATGGTGTTGCGGATTACGTTCCCACGCAGATCATCGCCGAGGTCTTTAGGACCAACGGATTTGACGGAATCGCATATAGAAGCAGATTTGGAAAAAAGGGTTTCAATGTAGCACTGTTTGATCTAGCTATTGCGGAGGTGATTAACTGTTCATTGTACGAAGCGAAGGACCTCTCGTTTTATTTTGAGCAATCTGGTAACACTCATTTTTCAAAAAAGCATTCCGATACATTACGATAGCAAAGCATAAGGCGCGCACTGAATCGTCAATGGATAAACCAACGAAAGTACTTATAGGAGGAATCGCCCTTGCTGCCCTTGTCTTCGTGTCAGGAAAAGCAACTCGTACAGGATCGCGATGAATCTTCGAGAGGTTCAAGCCGCGTGCGTTGAAGAAGGGAATCGAGAGATCGAGCCAATCAAAGACGCGCTTCTTATATGTGAGCCCGCACAGCTAGCGGAGATAGAACGCCCAAACGAGCCCCTGAAGGGCGTTCAGGCACAGATTGCGGCCACTCAACGCGACCTATCAGATTCAGAAAGTTGGCCAACACCGGTGGCTGTTGCGATCTTGTTTTTCTCTTGTGTGCCGTGGGTATGGTATTTCTTATTACGCAGAATCAGTGAGCTTCGTGACGCTATCATCGGCAAGTAAGGTCGGGGGTCAGGCGTGATATTTGCCATTTCTGAACTCCCCTGCTAGATACTCAGCAGCCAGGGCCTTGCAATGCGACATTCTACTTCCGACGCTCCATCCGTCTGAGCCGCCGGCTCACCGCTTCGGGGCCGGGTCTCGCAATCCAACAGTTCCCTTGATAGAGGCGCGCCATCGCCCGTCCTCTACGACCGGAGTTTGGTGGCGGGACTCATGCCGGTCGTCGGAGTGCCGCTGCCGATGGTCAGCTACGGCGGCTCGGCGCTTGCCTCCATAATATTTGCCGTCGGCGTCATCATGAACGTCAGCATGCGCCGGTTTATCTTTTAGGAACCGTTCAAAGGGTTCAAGTCGGATGAATCAGGCAAGCCTATTGCAGGGCTTTCTCAATCGCGTTCACCAATTTCGCTTTCGGCACCGCGCCGACGATCTGCTCCTTCACGGCGCCGCCCTTCAAGATGATCAGATTAGGGATGCCGCGGATGCCATAGCGCGACGCGGTGGCGGGATGGTCGTCGACGTTGAGCTTTGCGACCTTCAATTTCCCTTCATACTCTCCCGCAACTTCTTCGATGATCGGCGCGATGGATTTGCAAGGGCCGCACCAGGGGGCCCAAAAATCAACCAGCACCGGCAGCGCCGACTGAATGACTTCGGCTTCGAAATTGTTGTCGCCCACCTCGGTAATTTTTCCCATGTCGCCTGCCTCCTTATAACGTCGAGAGAAATTTAAGCACCGTTCGAACCCCGAACCCGGTGCCGCCCTTGTTGCACAGGGCCGTGTCGGTTTCCGCGAAAGCCGGGCCGGCGATATCCAAATGCGCCCAGGGGATATCGCCGACGAACTCTTGTAGGATAAGGGCGGCGGTGATGGCGCCGCCATGCGACCCGCCGATGTTTTTCATATCGGCCACGCTGCTCTTGATGAGTTCACGATACTCCTTGACCAGCGGCAGTTGCCAGAGCTTTTCACCGGTCTCCCGCGCGCAGCGCAATAGCTGGTCCGCCAGCGGCTGGTTATTGCTGAAGATCCCGCCGACTTCGGCGCCCAGCGCCACCATGCAGGCACCCGTCAAGGTCGCCAGGTTGATCATATAGTCCGGCTTTTGTTGCGCCGCGAGCGCCAAACCATCGGCCAGGATCAAGCGGCCCTCCGCGTCGGTATTCAGAACTTCGATGGTCTTCCCGTTCAGATAGCGAATGACGTCGCCCGGCTTCTGTGCGTTGGCGCCGGGGAGATTGTCCGTCGTCGGAATGTAACCGGTGACCTCGATATCGAGATCCAGGTGCGCCAGCCGGCTCATGGCACCGATCACCGCCGCGCCGCCGGACATGTCGAGCTTCATCGTTTCCATGGACTTCGACGGTTTCAAGGAAAGTCCGCCGGAGTCGAAGGTGATCCCTTTGCCGATCAGCGCGATTTTTTTACGCGGTTTATCCGAGGGCCGGTAATGGATCTTGATGAATCGCGGCTCTTCCTGGCTGCCGCGATTGACCGCCAACAGCCCGTTGAGTTTCATCGCCGTGATCTTCTGCCTGCCCCAAACTTCGACGGTCAAGCCGCGCCCGCGGCAATGGCGCCGGGCCTGTTCTCCGAGGAAGCGGGCGGTGGTCACCGAGGGCGGCTCATTGATCAGATCGCGGGCGAGATAGACCCCTGGCATGATGCGCTGCACAATCGCAATCGACTTTCCCATCGCCGCGCTGCGGCTCAACCCGGGTCGGAAGAACGTCAGTTGTCTTACCGCATCGGAAGCTTTGGAGTTCGACCGGTATTTGTTGAATTGATAGGAAGCCAGAAGCATTCCCTCGACGATGGCGGCCGCCGCCTGCTCCGGACTCTCGGCCGGCGCGAAAAACAGCGCGATATCGGCCGCGCCGACGCCCGCTGCTTCCCGCCGCGCCCGCGCGCCCGCTTTTCGCCAAGCGTCCGACTCGAGGTCCTCCACGCGGCCTATACCGAGCAGCAGTAAATGAGACGATGGCAGCAGGCCGGAGGCCGGATAGAGCAAAGCGCTGCCTTCGGCGCCAGTGAACTTGCTCTTTTGGATGCGCTCGGAAAGTTTTCCCCGCAGGCGCCGGTCGAGCGCCCGCAGCGGGGCTTGTTCCAGCTTTTTTTCCTGAACCGGCACGACCAGCAGGTCGGTCCTGATCGCCTCTACACCGATGTCTCTGAATCGGACCTCCATGAGTTGCTCACTCAGGCTTTCTGCCGGATCAGCGTCATGAATTCATTGCGCGTTTCTTGGCGCGTGCGGAAAGCGCCGAGCAACGTGCTGGTGATGATCATCGAATTCTGTTTTTCCACGCCGCGCATTCTCATGCACAAATGCTCGGCTTCGATGACCACGGCCACCCCGAGAGGATCGAGTTTTTCCATGATGATACTGGCGATCTGGTTGGTGAGCCGCTCCTGGACCTGGAGCCGGCGCGCGTAGACGTCTACGAGACGGGCGAGCTTGGAGATGCCGACGAGCTTATGGTGCGGGATGTATGCGACATGGGCCTTGCCGAAAAACGGCAGTAAGTGATGCTCGCAGAGGGAAAAAAAATCGATATCCTTCTGCACGATCATCTCCTCGTAGTCTTCGGTGAACAGGGCGTCGTTAATGACCTTTTCCGGGTCCAACTGATATCCCTGGGTCAAAAAAGTGAGGGCTTCGGCGACCCGCTGCGGAGTCTTGGCCAGCCCTTCGCGATTCGGGTCTTCGCCCAAGGCTTTCAGGATCTGACGAACCTGCTCTTCCATTCCTCTCTCACTCCACTTTGATCCGGGATTGCGCGCGGCAAGAAAAATTTTTGCAACAAATGGTGAGTGAAAAAATTAGCATTTACCCCAAGGGAGGTCAAACCGGGCGTCCCGGCGGCGGACCTAGTCCGGAATATTCATGCTTCCAGTTAAAACGCCAACACCCCGTGACCGAGAGGTGAAGCCTGGAGGGAGAAGGCACCGGACGTAACGTTGCGTTGACTTGTCCGCGCTGGGTTACTCGCTTATTTGTTTTACTGGTGTTTGATCCGAACGCGCGGTTCGCAACCGACATCGAGGCAGAGATCTATTGCCTTCTCTTGGAAGGCTTTTCCCCTCGGTCACTGTCTGCCATGCAGGCTAGAGCCGTTCTATGAGCCACGCGGGGGTGAATCGGAGCACGTAAGCGTTCAGAAAAGTCATGTAGTCGGTGAGCAAGAGGACGCCGACGATGACCAGCAAGACACCGCTGGCCACGTGAAAAGCTTGAATGTAGCGGCGAAAAGCCTGGGAAAACTGGAAAAATGAATTGATCGCCAGGGCGCTGAGAAAAAACGGCAGCGCTAAACCCGCCGCGTAGGCCGCCAGCAAGACCACTCCTCGACCGACGTCGGCCGAAGCGCCGGCGATCGCCAGGATCGCGCCCAGAATCGGTCCCACGCAGGGGGTCCAGGCAACGGCGAACGTGATGCCCACCAGCACGGATCCGAGATAGCCGGCGGGTTTATCGCTAAGATTGAACTGAAGGTAGCGCTCCAGCGCGGCGATTTTAAAAAGGCCCATCAGATAGATCCCCACGAGGAGTATGAAAAGCCCCCCCACCGTACGAATGACGTGTCGATAGCCCAGGAAAAGGCTTCCAAGATAGCTCGCGGAGGCGCCGAGGGAAACAAAAACCAGCGAGAAACCCAGGATAAAGGCGACGGAGTTCAACACCACGCGCCATTTCACCCGCGCCAGCGCCTGTTCGCCGCGCATCTCTTCCAAGGAAACGCCGGAAATGAAAGATAGATACGACGGAATCAGCGGCAGGACACAAGGAGAAAGAAAGGAAAGGACACCGGCGACAAAGGCGACGAACGCGTTGACCTCGGTCATCTTTTTCCTTCGGTGAGCTCCTTGATCAAGTTGCGCGCGGCCGGACCATGCCATTCCGCCGGTCCCCAGGCGCGCGCCAGCCCCTCTCCCTTGGGCCCGATGAGATAGGTCGTCGGCAAGCCCCAGGCGCCGTACAAGAGGCCTACCTCACCTTCGGGATCGAGGCCGATGGGATAAGACAACTTTAGCTCTTTCACGAAGTTGATGGCGTCTTGCTTGCGGTCTTTGACGGCGACGGCCAGCACGACGAAGTTTTTGTCCTTAAACTCCTGATACAAGCGATCCATCGCCGGCATCTCTTCGCGGCAGGGGACGCACCAGCTCGCCCAGAAATTCAGAAAGACAATCTTCCCGCGGAAGTCTTTTAAAGAAATTTTCTTTCCATCCGGCGTCGGCAAACTGAAATCCGGCGTCGGAGAATTCTCCTTCATGGGTTCCAGATTGCGAATGACCTTATAATTGACCTTAGACTGCGCCTGGACGGTCGCCCAAGATCCCAAGACAAGATACCACGAAAGGGAAAATACCAAGGGCCGAAATATGATCCGCATAATCCTCACCGTCGCATATTTTAACGAACTGAATGGGTGGGCGCAACAGGAGCCGTCAACGGCATTTCTGGGGTGGCGGGAACATCACGCCCGTATTAGAGGGGAAACGTTTTTTTTAGAATTTAATTATAAGCGGATGGAGCGCATGCCGTACGCGTCATCGAACGCAATGAGCGGGATCAGTCACGGCGCTGTTACTTCGCCGCGCCGGTGTATTACCGTCAGTCAAGAACTGTTCGGCTCCGGCCCACGAGGCTGTTAGAAGGTTCGATCCGCAAAAAACAGAACCCTCCGGATTGCACTGCCGGAGGGTCTGTCGAGTAGGAAGCCAGAACGGCTGCCTGATCGCCTGAGATTAAGGAGGGTTTAACTCACCACCGCAACCTCACATAGTAAAACTATTTCTTTTTTTTCTTGGCTTTTTTCTTAGCGGCTTTTTTCTTAGCGGCCATAGACACCTCCTTGTTAGGATTCAGAGGGTGGGTTTCAGCTTCGGAGAAAGGTATGAGATCGACTCAGGCGGATAGAAGTGAATACGAAAACCCTCCCATAAGTTGTACTCACTTCATTATAGCGACACAAGAAATTGTATGTCAAGAAAAAAATGGCATTTTAGAATATTTTGTCACGCCACTAAAGAGAATGAAATCAGTCACAAAAACATACCGAGTGTAGTGGAAGAGTATCTGGAGCAGTGCATCCAAGCGGGATTATCTGAAGTGCGCATCATCCACGGCCGCGGCGTCGGTGTCCAGCGCAATTTCGTCCGCTCGCTTCTCGAGAAACAGGAACGGGTTGTTTCCTTCCAAGACGCGCCGCCGCAAGCCGGCGGCTGGGGCGCCATCCTGGTGGTTTTGAGAAGAGCGGATTAAGGCCGAGTAAAGGGGTCTTGTCCCTTGGCCTTGATGAGGTAGAAAACCGTGATTCCGACTCCCATGGTAATAAAACTATCGGCGACGTTGAACGCCGGCCAGTGGTAGCCCGACCAATAGAAGTCCAGAAAGTCGATCACCTCACCATAGGCAAAGCGGTCAATCAGGTTGCCGATGGCGCCGCCGAGGATGAATGCGAGCGCGATAACGAGACCCGTTTCCCGCTCCGGCAAACGGCGCAGCATCGCGACGACGAAACCGATGGCGACCAACGAGAAAACAATCAGAAACGGTAAGCGAAAGGCGGCGGCACTGCCGGCCAGAAACCCGAATGCCGCGCCGGTGTTGCGAATGTAGGTCAAGCTGAACAAATGATCGATCACCGGGATCGAATGATGCAGCGGCATGTTGCGGTCGACGATGAATTTCGTCAATTGATCGAAGGCGACGATGACGGCGAGCAAAACGACGACGCGTTTGGTTTTTGAACTCAACTCGGCGCTCCGGAGTTTAACAAGCTAACGGCACGGCTTTCGTCAATTCTATGCTTACCAGTTTGCCTTGAAATTTGAAGCTAGCTTTGTGCGCTTCGCCGTCGAGCGGCTCGGCGCCAAGCTCGATCGCCAGCGTTTCGCCGCAGATGTAATCGCGATGCGCCTCGAGCGCACGGCGCACGGCGGGCGAATCGGTCTCGACACGGAGTCGGATGCGGTCTTCGATTTGCAGCCCCGAATTCTTTCTCAGTTCCTGGATGTGTCGGACCATCTCCCGCGCCGTCCCTTCGCACGCGAGATCTTCCGTGATGCGGGCGTCGAGCGCGACCTGCGTGCGCCCGTCCGCCACCCCGGACCAACCGTCGGCGGCTTTGGTTTGAATGAGCAGATCGCTCTGGCCCAGCGCCAGCGCGGCACCGCCCGCCTGGATTTCAAGGCTCTCCCCCGCCTCGATTTTCGCTGCAACCGCGGCGGGATCGAGCGCGGCCAACGCGCTTTGCACGTCTTTCAGTTTCTCGCCGAATTTCGGCCCGAGCGATTTCAAATTGGGTTTGACATCATATCTCAGCAGCGGCCCATCGGCCGGATCGTGCACCGTGATTTTCTTTACGTTGAGTTCTTCGGAGATTTGATCGGTGAAGCGCGCAATCGCGCGCCGCTCCTGCTCACTCGACGGAAGGATTTTGATCTCCGCCAGCGGCTGGCGCACTTTAATCTTGACGGCGTTCCGCACCGAGAGGCCGAGCCAAACGAGCCGGAGCAGCGCCTCCATGTCAGCCGAGAGCGCCGCGTCGATCAGCGCTTCGTCGGCGCGGGGAAAGTCGCACAGGTGGACGCTCGGGGCCCGCACCGCCGCGCCCGCGCCGCCTTCGAGATTTTGATACATGCTTTCGCTTAAGAAAGGCATGATCGGCGCGAAGAGCCGTGTAAGCGTCGTGAGCACCGTATGGAGCGTTTGGTACGCAGCGAGTTTGTCGACCGATTTTTCGCTTTTCCAAAAACGGCGCCGGTTCCGCCGCACGTACCAGTTGCTGAGCTTCTCGGCGACGTAAGTTTCCGCCGCCAAGCAGAAGGTCATCGCGTCGTAATCTTCTAACTTGCGCCGCGCGGTCTCGACCAGAAGCTGGAGATCGGAGAGAATCCAGCGATCGATGTCCGGTCGTTCGGAAACCGGAACGGGAGCGGCGGCGGGATCAAAGCCGTCGAGCCGCGCGTAATTGCAAAAAAACGCGTAGGTGTTCCAGAGCTTGAAAACGAAACGGTTTCTAATTTCGTCCGCCGGGCCGTAGCCGAAATTGATGTTGTTCGCCGGATTATTGCGGCAAAACGTCCAGCGCATCACGTCGGCGCCCATTTTCTCCGCCGCCTCTTCGAAGGGAATCGCATTGCCCTTCGATTTGTGCATCTCCTCGCCTTTTTCGTCACGCACCGTGGCGTGGCCGAGAAGAACTTTGAAAGGCACCCGTCCTTCCATCAGCGCGCTCATGGCCAGCAGGGCGTAGAACCAGTTGCGAAACTGTCCGGGAAAACTTTCGGTAACGAAAGCGGCGGGAAACCATTGTTCCCAGTACCGTCGGTCGTGGTTGTAGCCGAGCGTCGAGTAGGGCACGATGCCGGCGTCGAGCCACGGGTTGCCGACGTCAGGAATCCGATTCGTCCGGCCGCCGCACTTTGCGCAGTTGATCTTGACCAGATCGATCCACGGCTTGTGCGGCGTGTGGCCGTCGAATTCCTCCCAGCCGGCGACCGCGCGGCTTTTTAGTTCCTCGCGGCCGCCGATCACGTCAAATGCGCCGCAGCTCTCGCACAGCCAGATCGGCAGCGCGAGTCCCCAGTAGCGCTTTTTCGAGATCATCCAGTCGCCCATGTTCTTGAGCCAATCGAGTTCGCGCTGCAAGCCGAAGTCGGGAATCCAGCGCGCCTCGTGGCAGATCTTTACGATCCGATCGCGCCAGCGCATGTCGATGAACCACTCATCGACGAGGCGAAACAGCAGCTCGGTTTTGCAGCGCCAGCAATGGGGATAGTTATGCGGGTAGCGCTCGACGGCGACAAGCAGCCCTTTGCGTTGAAGGTCTGCCAAAATCCATTCGACTGTGGCAGGATCAATTGCCGAGCGCCCTTCGAGCGCGCCGAAGCCGCGGAGAAAAATTCCGCTCTCGTCGAGCGGCGCGATCGGAACGAGATTTTGCTCCTTGCCGAGCGCGAAGTCTTCTTTGCCGCAGCCCGGCGCGATGTGGACGATGCCCGTGCCCTCGGCTTCGCTCACCGCCGCCCACGGGATGACACGGTGGATTTCGCGCGCCGGCGTTGCAGGCCCCCATTTTTGCTTGACCGCAACGTTGGCGACTTCCGCCGAGTAGCCGCCCGGATGCCGTTGCGCCGCAAGCTCGTCGAACGGCCCGTCGAACGTCCACCCAACCATTTCGCTTCCCAAAAGCTCGCCGAGGATGTCGTAGCCGCCTTTTTCCTTGAAAATCTGCTCGATGGACTTGAGCTTGGGCACGCCCTCGACCCATTCTTTTCTGCGGAACTCCTCATCGAGACGCTGCGCCGTAAACGTGCCTTTGGCGAGATAATAAAGCTCGCCGCGATGGCGCACCTTGAGATACGCGAGATCGGGATGGACCGCGGCGGCGACGTTGCTCGTGAGCGTCCAGGGCGTCGTTGTCCAGACGAGGAGATTTTCCCCATCTCGGCCGCGCACTGGAAAGCGCACGAACACGGCCTGGTGCGCGACGCGCTGATAGCCCTCGTGCATCTCCATCTGGCTGATGCCGACCGCGCAGCGCGGGCACCAGGGCATGGAATCGTATGCGCGATAGATCAGGTTCTCGTCGTGGCACTTTTTTAAAAAGCTCCAGATCGTGTAATTGTTCTCCTCCGACATCGTGTAGTAGCTGCGGCGCTCATCCGGCGGCTTCGACCAATCCTCCTCGCGGTCCCAATTCATCCAGTAGCCCAAGCGGATCGATTGCTCGGTCTGGACGCGGGCGAATTTGTTTACGCGCTCTTTGCATAGCGCGACGAACCGGTCGATGCTTTCAAAGCGCTCGCCGGGAACCAAATTTTCGATGTCCTGCTTCGACTTGAGGCCGAGCTCTTTTTCGACTTCGACTTCAACCCACAGTCCCTGGCAGTCGAAGCCGTTCTGGTAGCGCAGCTCATGCCCCGTCATGGCGAAGTAGCGGTTATAGACGTCTTTGTAGGTGCGGCCCCAGGCGTGATGGACGCCCATCGGATTGTTGGCCGTGATCGGGCCATCGAGAAAAGACCACGGCGGCTTGCCTCGATTTTTGTCACGCACGCGCTCAAAAGCGTCGGTCCGCTGCCAAAAATCTAGGATCGATCGTTCGAGGGCAGGAAAATCGACCTCCGTGGCAACCTTGTCAAAGTTAGCGGGCATATTCGGGAAACGCTCGAATGAGGTGAAAAACTCCTTTCATGATGAGCCTTAACTAGTACCCTAAGGCAAATCGATTATCTACATCTCGTGTCATTCTGCTGCAGATTGGCTCGCGTGGGAAAATCGGTCTTCGGTAGGTTCAGTGGCTCTTGGTAATTCATAGCCGTCGGACCCAAGAAATGAACTGCCCCACAGCAAGCTGCGGGAAATTACACCCGTAGAGATTAAAAGCACCGAAGCTTATTTGTGGTTATTCAGTCCGCGAACCATACGCGAGGCAAACATGTCGGCCTTAGTTTCCGCATCGGCCCAAAAAACATAATGGCCCATTTCGTGATAAACGGTGTTGATCCAACTTCGTTCGGAGTTATATTTTCTTCCTTGCTTCCAATTTTCCGGATGGACCAGGTAGATTTGGCCGTTTTCATAGGTCTTGCCGGCCGTCTTTCCCCAGTCCAGATACTCGAACCACTCCACATCAGGATTCTTCAGATGATAAAAACCGCAAAGCGCCGCGACGGCTCTTTTGAAATCCTGAGGCTTGTATTTCTCGAAAAAGCTGGAAAGCAGGCGATCAATGACACGCCGCTCTTTTAGTGGAGGTAACATCATCCGCATGGCAAGAATCCTCGGTCACGATAAGTTTAGACTTTTAGCACAGAAAAGTCTTAATAGGAACAAGCCTGGCCGCATAGGGAATCCGTATTAGCAGGCTAAGTTGCTGTTTTTAAGACGCTTTATCCCTTGGAAATCAACCGTGACTGAAATCTTGGGGAGCTCCCGGCGCACTTGCGACGAAGGAAAAACTGTCGTAGATTGAAGCCCTTAAGCACTTCGGCCGAGGCTCGCTCGGGGATCAACGGAATTTGATGACGCGGCGGTTTGTTGAAAAAGTGGTGTATACGGTCACCCGGCTCGCTTTTAAACTGGGACGCCTCGCCGTCAGGATTGTCCCGCATAGATGGCTGTTTGCTTTCTCCGACGCCATGGCGAACGCGGGCTTCGCTCTATCTCGCGGCTTCCGTTTGAAATCGATTTCAAACATCACAGTGGCCATGGCTGACCGCATGGACCGCGGCATGGCGAGCGGCACGGCCCGGCGTTCGCTGCGCAGTTTTTTTCGCGCCTGCGTTGAAATCACCATTGCGCTCGAATCATCTGAAGAGCAATTGCGCTCCGAGATGCCCATCGCGGGACTCAAATATCTCGATGCTGCGCTTGCCAAGGGTAATGGCGTGATCGTACTGAGCGCCCATCTGGGTAATTTTTTTCTGGTCGGCACTCGGCTGGCCATCGAGGGCTACCCGGCCCATGTCCTGGTCAGTCCACCGCGGGATCCACGGTTCGCTGAGCTGATGGACGATGTTCGATTGCAGGTATGGCAACGAACGATTCGCGCCCGACCGCGGCACGCGGCGCTCAATGCGCTAAATACCGTGCTGCGGCGCAATGAGATCGCTATTGTGGTTGCCGACGAATATCGGGACGAACGTGGAATTCCGGTGCCGTTGTTTGGCGGGAACGTGAACGCCCGGCGCGGTCCGGCGACGCTCGCCTTGAGAACGGGGGCTGCGATTGTCCCGGCTCTTCTCGTTCGGCAATCGGACGATGGCCTCAAATTGATTATCGAACCGGAATTGGAACTTGCGCGGGCTGACAAAAGCAAAAACGACGTCCGTGAAAGCACATTGCGCATCACCCAATGGCTTGAGCGCACCGTGCGCGCCTATCCCGATCAATGGAACTGGACGAATATCCGATGGCAAGACGGTTCTGATCTTGAAGCGGGCGCTAAAGAGCACAGGCTTCAAAGACTCTCTCACTAGCTTTGGAAAGGGGAATCGAGGTGAACACTAGCAAGAAGGATTTGACGGAACTGAAGAAGAAAGTTGCGCTCGGCAACCGCATCATGTTCCACCAGGGATTGGCGGACTATCACGGTCATGTGAGCGCGCGCATTCCAGGTACGAGAAAGTTTTTTATCAAGCCCGTGCTTGCCCCGCTAGGCGATATTTCGGGCAAAGATATCATCCTCGTGGACATCGACGAATACATGAAAGTATGCGAGCAGAATTACGCCAAGGCCGGGAACAAGCGGGCGGTTACCAAGCTCAAAACTCCGCCGCGCGAAACGATGATCCACGCGGCGATTTACGCTGCCCGGCCGGAGGTTAATTCCGTCGTCCACACGCATCAGACTTTGGCCACGGCGTTTTCAGTCGCCGGAACCCCGATTCTGCCTATTTACAACCAAGCCGCCGTTTTCGCTCCCGAGACGCCGATCTTTCCAAGCCCCAGGCTCATCTACACGATTCAAGACGGTAAGGAGATTTGCGAGACGCTAGGCGACCGAATGGCCATGTTACTCAAGGGACATGGAATTGTTGTGGTCGGCGACAGCTTGGAATATGCTACCGTGCACGCGATCTACTTGGAACGAACGGCGTATATGCAGTTTGTCGCGAGCTGCGTGGGCAAACCGACGATCATGCCACAAAAAGAAATCGACTCTATGAAAGAGAACATGATCTACCGCTCCTACGATGCCTTTGGCTATTTTAGATCCCTGCTGCCCAGGGGCAGCCGGCTTTAGGCGGAGCGAGCACCGGCGAATAATATTGGAGGAAAAATCGATGGCTAAACCCGAGGAAAAGATATCGGAGTCCGCAGGCCGGAGGCCGATTCAGGATTTGCGCGAATGGCTCGAGCGGGTCGCAGCGCTCGGCGATTTAATCCAGGTAAAAGAACCGGTGGGCTGCGAGGAGGAGATGAGCGCCATCAGTTACTTGGTGGCGAAGCAAAAACCATCACCGGCGATTATTTTTGACAATTTTAGAGGATACGAGAAGAGTCCCTACAAAGCGCGCTCGTTGTGGAACATTCTTGGTCCGAGCATGCCACGCATCGCGCTGACGTTGGAAGAGCCGCCTGACACGCCGATCGTCGAACTGATTCGTCGGGTCAAAGACAAGCTCAAACACCGTACGCTCCCGCGCGAAGTCCCGGCGTCGGAAGCCGGCTTTTATCAAAACACCCTGACCGGAGACCAGATCGACTTGAACCAATTGCCGATCCCGAAGCACTGGCCGCTGGACGGCGGCCGCTATGCCGGAACCGCGGACTGCGTTATTACCCGGGATCCGGACAGCGGTTATCTGAACGTCGGCACCTACCGGATGATGGTGCAAGGAAAAAAAGAGGCCGGTCTCTATCTTTCGCCGGGAAAAGACGCGCGACTGCACATAACCCGTTCCTGGCAGATGGGTAAACCGGTGGAAGTGGCCGCCGCCTGGGGCATCGATCCATTGTTCATGGTCGTCGGTTCGCAAACTTTTCCCAAGAACGTTTCCGAGTATGAGTTCCTGGGCGGGATCAAGGGCGAGCCCATTCCGGTCGTCAAAGGCAAGACGACTAACCTCCTGTTACCTGCGAACGCCGAACTTGTCGTTGAAGGCATCATCAAACCAAATTCCGTGAAGAACGAAGGTCCCTTCGGCGAATTTCCCGGCTACTACGGGCGGCCCGAGGCCGGTTGTCCGCTGGTCGAAATCACTGCGATCCACCATCGGAGTAACCCGATCCTGACCAACGCCCTTATGGCGGATTATCCGTCCAATGAGCAAAGCGGTTTCTTTGCCATCATCCGCTCCGCGCGCATCTGGGATGACTTGGACAAGCTCGGCATCCCCGGCATTCAAGGAATCTACGCCCATCCCGCCGCCGCCGGCGGTTTCGGCATGACTGTCCTCGCACTCGAACAGCGTTATGCCGGCCATGCGGCGCAGGCGTTGGCGCTTGCGGCTCAAGTACCCGGCGGCGCTTATTATACAAAATGGATCGTCGCCGTCGACGAAGATATCGACCCAACCGACACGGACCAAGTCATCTGGGCCATGAGCAGCCGCTGCAATCCCATCGATGACATCGATGTGCTGCGAAACACGTGGAGCACATGGCTTGACCCGACGCAAAACCCGCCGGAAAAACGGCCCTACGGATCGAAGGCGTTGATTAACGCCTGCAAAGAGCATCGCTACCTGCCGGTTTTCTCTAAACGGACCGCATTGCGACGGGAAATCTACGACAAAGTGGCCGGCGAGTGGAAAAAACTCGGCTTACCCGGACAAGTCCCAACCGTGAGAGCGTTCGAAGAGGACAAGAAAGTCGTTTACCACGAAGTGGGCGGCTTCGAACCGGGAAAGCAGCCAGGCGAAGAAGATTCCAAAAAATAGCCGGAGCCTATCACAGTCGTCAGAAATTGATGGTGGCCGTGATCGTGTTGGTGTAGTTGCCGACTCTAACATCTTGCAGCGCTGGTATACGACCATAGATCGGTACACTGATGTCTTGATTATTGGGTCGCGGATTGCGCACGAGTAAAAATTGCGTCCCTCCAGTGCCGTCACCCCAGATGACCGTCCGTGCGGCGTCCACGAAAAGATTATATAAGAGTTGGTTACTACTGCTCAACATGCGCCGCGTTGCATACGAAGGGGCGCCTCCAGTGTTAAGCGTAATCCTAATGTTCTGATCCCGGCCCTCACAGCGGTACCCTATGCTTCCAGTTGTGTCATGCGGGGCTGGGTTAACGACGTCATAGGTTCCAAAGACAATCGACGTCGCTGAAATGCTGCATACGGCGTCGGCCGGCCCGAACGCCGCGATCATTCCTGTAAATCCTAGGACAAATGTAAGCAATAGTTTTTTCACTTTGACTGCCGGTCTAATGGACTACACAACGTAAGTCCCCGACCTTCACCTCTGTCTCCGGTGAGCTTGGCACATCCATTTCAAACTCGCACGATCGATCCCTATGATTCACGACAGCCCGGTGGTGGCCGGCCGGTACGTTTTCCAGGTAAAACTCACCCTCCCGACCTATGGGTGACTCAAACTCGCTTCCATTCGCGGACAGCAATAGTTGACCATAGCTCGGGAACATCATTTGTCCCGAGTCCTCCAAGGTGATCGTTCCAACCAACCTTTGGATACGCTGGACCGGGAAAGTAACCACCGCCCCGCCGCGGTAAGGCGGAGCGACGACTTTCTCGATGGTTACTATATTGTAGTCTAGGGGAACATCCTTATCAGAGATACTCAATTTGTTGCCGTAGTAGGGTAATAGATTGGGCACTAATAGATTCCCCTTGGAATCAGAAGAACCGACCTCCAGGTTATTTGTGTAACCCCTGATCCCCGCCAATCCCGGCACGCGGATCAGCGCAAAGCTCTCTTGAACAGGTCGTGTAGCCAGCAAACTTCCCCCCAGATACACAAATCCGCCTGAGGCGCTAAGCAGCGTACTGTTCTGGTCGTCTAATCGTCCGTAGTACGCTTCATAGCGCCCATAGGGACCTTGATACTGAAGTAGACTATCCGCCGCATATCGGCCTTGGCTCGTATTAGCTTGAATCAGGTAACCAAATCCTGACCCTGTGGGCAGCGATTTCTGGACGCTGGCAGTGCCGGTGGCGATGCCACTCTCCTGTCGATAGGAAAGAGCCCCATTTATTTCTCCAAATAAGAAGGTAAGGCCTAACGCGATCTCTTTCGAATCTTTTCCGGCCTCACGTGAGTAACCCCCACGGACAAATAAATTAAGCCGGCTCATCAACCGGGTCGTAGTCGACAGGGCGTACCGGTGTATAGCGCCTTTGGTCTGAGAATTTTCTAACATGTACTGCAGGGATACCCCGGTTCGTTCGGCCACTGAAAAACCCAGAACGGTGTTAAATTGGAGCCAGGAACGTTCAGCCGAGGACTTGAGACTTGTGGTCGTATAATGCGGGCTTAGAAACCGAACGGAAGTGCCGAAATTGAATAATCGCCCGCCGTAACTATAGCCCACAAAAGCGCCGCCTCCTACCGAGCCTTGGTCCTGGCTCGCTGCCGCTGATAGCTCCATCTCGCCAAGGGGAAGAAGAAACGAAACTGAAGGCCCACCGCTCGCGATCTTCGAGGTGGCCTCGAAACGTAAGCCGGCAGTAAGAGCATCGGTAATGCCGATCCGATGGCGTCCGAGAAACACAAGGGAACCGTAGTTCCAACTTTCTGTAGCGAGCTTCTCCCGTTGGACGCCGAAGTTATAACTGAACTCATGGAGTCCTTTTTTGAGCAGTCCGGAGGTAAAGTAGAATGGCGAAAAAAACTCCTGCTCGCGTCCAAAGGCGTCGCGTAGAACGAAGCGCGTATCCGCGCTGCCGGTGGGTACCGGAAGGTCTTTGAGCTCAAATTGACCAGGCGGCAATTGGACGCGGCGCATAAACACACCATTCACATAAACGTCGATCGTCGACGGCGTAGCTGCGGCGCCGGAGTAGTGCAGCCCGGGATTGCGAGTGAAGTAAGGATCTAACCCAAACTCGCGAAAGAAACTGATACCTCCCATGACCAAATTTCCGCCCAGCACATCGGACGCCACCAGCCTATCTCCAAGCATGGCCCGATTGAGACTTTCGCGGTAGTTAAGGGTGAGATTGGATAACCCGCGCACGATCGCGCCATCGGCGTTTCGCGACAGCCCGCTGTAGAGCAGGCTATTCTTGAAACTCAGGCCGGCCTCGCTAAATCCATCAAAACGACTGAAATTGCGAAGATTGAATGCGTAATTTAAGAACCCGCTGGTGTCCTCGCGGTATTCAATCTTCGCGGGGCGGTTTCGGTAGAGATCGATCATATTGGAACCCAACGCCGAAGGTTGAACGGTTAAACGGAGCGCCAGGTCTTTTTCATCAACTTCGAAAACAACCCTGGGCGCAAGGGACTTGAGAGATACATGCGTCTCACCGCGAATTTCTTCGGTGTGGCCATGTATGGAAACCAGACCGGCAACTTCTAGATCTGCGCGCCGGCTAAGGACGTCATCCCCCCGAAGCACGACCAGAGCTTCCACTTTCTTGAGCCCGTTGACGTGGAGATCCAACAAAGCGGACTGATCTAGTCCATTGCCGTCTTTTATTGGTGCTTCCCACGAAACGCCAGAGCGTGTCGAGTCGTTGAATTCGGTTGCGCCGTCGACGAAACCAACCGTCTCTTTGCCATCATTGATACTTTTCTGCTTCTTTCGGTGAGGGTCAGATGTATCCGAACCAGATGGTGATGGATTGACGTTGAGAAGGAGAACAAGGTTGCTTCCATCCAGGTGGAATCGAACGGTGGGTGCGAGTGATTTAAGAGAAACATACCGGGTTTCTCTAATCATTATCAGCCGGCCCCCGATAGATACCAAGCCGGCCACTTCGATATCTGCGACCCGAGCTAGAATATCGTTGTCCCGAAGGACGACGTTGACCGCTCCTTTCTTAACCTCGTTGACTCGCAGCTCAAGTAAGGCCCGGCGGTCATCAGCGTGAAGAAAAACCGCTCTCATAACCAATATGAGCGAGAAAGAGTAGATGAAAAGCCGCGCCATGCATGACCTTCGCCGACATGATAGCTAACGCTAGCCCCTCGACTATCGACTGCACGAGTTGGCCGGCAGCGAAAATTGCTGCCTTAGGATTCTTTCTTCCAACTCCACTTCAAGGGTCAAATCTTTGATCTTCGAACAATCGCTTGGTGAAATCTCTAGTCGGTATTGTCGCGAGCCACCTGCGAGGATGTACCAGGGATCTAAATTCCTTTCCAAGGCGTTGATACCGGTCGAATCGGTGCCCTTAATTCGGATGGCGCGTGGTATAAAGTGCACATTCCCAGGGTTGATTACCTCAAATAAAATTTCCGACTTATGAACTCCCAGGTTTTCAATCAAGGCATGCGGCTTGGGGCGTTGCGGCTGTACGAAAATTGGCACTCCGATCCTTGTCAGGATGCGAATTCCGGAATCGACCCGCTTCGTTGCCGGAGGAAGTTCCTCGAAAAAGATCCGATATGATTTTTCCTTTGAAACCACCGGACTCTTGGTCCCGACCCGCACGTTTCGCTCGTTTCCTGCATCAACCGTCAAAAGGGAAGGATAGACGACAAGATCATCGGTAGGATTTAGAATCATTTCGCCTTGTTTACTTTGGTCCCAGGCATAGAAATCTACCTGGAGACGGAGTCGGTCGCTGCCTTCATTACGTACGGCAACGAGAGAACTAGCCCCCTGGGGGGTAAGCGTGATGCGAATCGGATTGACCTGAAAGGAACTCGCTCCCGTTATCTCGACGAGCGCAAAGCAAGCGAGACCTGCGATTATCATTGACAAGAAAACAGTCCGGTGGACGAATGAAAACACAACGGCCCTCCCTCGAAGCTCTCAATATTCACCAAAAGAGAGCGGCGATCCGCAATTTTCTGTCAAATATTTAGCAGCTAACATGCCAAGAATTTGACATCGATAAGTTATTGAAATTACAAGCTAACCGATGGATTCACGCAGTCGGGAGAGGTCCTCATTGTGCGTCATTGTTCATGCTTGTGCAGACTCTGATGAAAGAGTGACTAATATTCCGCTAAAATCAGTACAGGAGTCCGATTGAAAGCGGAGTGCTTCTCGCGTAGACAAGTTACCTCAATGACAACCAAGGCCCGTGGAATTCACATCTCAAAATAAGTGGAAATCCACGGCAAGCCAGTGGAACGGAATCCTCACCAAGAGCCCCGGCCGAGGCCGGGGCGCAAGTCAGGAGTCAACCGCAATTCAAACTGAAAAGTCCCTATAGTCGGCTTGTGCGGAACTTTGTGCAGGTGCCTCCACGCCGGAAACCGCGATTCTATCGGCGATCCGCCAAAGAAAGGTCATTTCCGGCGCAGAAAGGGCGCTTTGGCCAATTTGCCTAATCTAGCTAAAAAGTAGCGGTAACTACGACCGTGTCCTGATAACTGTCGACCGAAACATCTTGACCCGCAGCCATACGTCCAAACACCGTCAGATTTGTCGCCGTAGCATTCGGGGCTGTGTACAACTTCGTCGTTCCTCCAGCAATCCCAGTTCCCCAAGCCGTTCCACCCGGCGAGTCGGTGAAAAGACCATAGGTAAGGAATTCCGTGGGTAATACCGATTGGCTGGCCATTCTGCGCGTACCGCCGCTAAAATTGCTTCCGTTGGCCAGGTCAATCGTGGCCACAGTACCTTTGGTGCACTGGATGGTCACCGCCCCGTTCTGGTCCGTGGGACTGGCCACGGTAGGATCATAGGTGCTAAAGTTAACCGTTGTGGTCGAAACATTACACCGCGCCGCGACACTCGCTTGCACAGTAAGATTAGCTGTCTGGGGAGATCCCCCCAATGCTGCGAGCACCGAGGGAGGATTTGCCAGCAGAGCTAAAGCGCTCGCTGTAAGTACCGATACTAAAATTCGACGTATGTTCATCTAATGCCTCCTTAAAAAATTTTAAAGGCAGTAACGCACAAGCCGTGCCATAAAATTGACGGTCGTTCTAAGCTGTTAATATTACGGTGTCTATTTTGTTGAACTGAGCCGGCGGCGATGGCTGGGTATGACAAATTTTTGTCACCTTGTGCACTGCTGTCGTCAATTCTGGCGAAAACCGGCCCTGCATCAGCGGCCGGGAGTTACTCGGGGGCTACCGAGCTAACAGCATTTGGGCAAAAACTTTCGAGAATGGAAGTAATTAGAAATTGATCGTGTAAGTAACTGTTTCAACGTCACTGCCTCCCCCTACGGGTTGGTTGTGAGAGATACGGCTGTAAACGCTGATTGATTGAGGTACAATGCCCTTGGTCCTTCTACGATTAAGGACCGCGCTCGCCGAATCTGACCATCCCTGAGATTGGCCCGCGTTCTTGGACGCTTCGTGCCTCAGCATGTCGTTTTCACTAATCGTCACCCGCGAAGTGACAACACCCGGAGTATCGCTTCCGCCATCTATTCTGATCGCTGAAGTCGCCCCGCGCTTGCAAACCACGGTTAACTCGGTACTCCCCGTATGATCAGTGGCAGCGATTCTAACTGAAGGATCGTAGTTCGCAATGGACAAAGAACTCGTTGAAACACTGCAAGTTCTCAGCACCGTGGCCGTCACCGAGAGCGACGCCGATGCCGACCCGGCAGTCAGTGGTCGAGTCGGCACAAAGATGACTGTAATTACACACAGGGAGAGCGTGCACACAGGAGTGCGTGTTCTTAACCGCATACGCTTGCAATCTATTCCAAGCATTGCCGATTCCGTCTTTGTGGTCGCTTCTACCATAATCTGACCGCAGTGCCAACACTTACGGAAGGCTGATCCGACTCAGAACTTTACAGATGTCCTAACGGCTATATATCGGCGTTCGGGACCTGATCTGAAACGGCCAGCGCGTCAAATCTTTACAGGATCACTGGCGGTGAGAAGCACCGGTAGCAAAGCCGAGAATGGAATCAAAACGCGCAAGACCTCGCGTGGGCACGCTAACCGTCCCCTCTGAGGTCTTGCTTATGTTCGAAACTAAACTGCTGAGGCAGGACCTATAGCGAGATTCTAACTGATAGCTTCTTCACCGCGTTCATTCGTTCGAATACGGATCACGTCTTCTACAGTAGACACGAAGATTTTTCCATCGCCGATCTTGCCGGTCTGAGCCGATTCGAGAATGGCTTCGATGATCTTCGGGGCCATTTCATCCGGCGCCAGGATTTCGATTTTCACTTTAGGCAGGAAATCTACGGTATACTCGGCGCCGCGATATAGCTCCGTGTGGCCTTTCTGGCGGCCAAAGCCTTTGACTTCGCTGATGGTCATGCCGGTAATGCCGGCGGAAGTAAGTTTTTGTTTCACTTCGTCGAGCTTGAACGGTTTGATGATAGCTTCGATTTTTTTCATCGCACCCTCCTTTAGAAGGCTTAAAGCGCGCTGTCTGCCAATCTAAATATCGAAATACAGAGCGAACTCCCAGGGGTGGGGTCTAAGCCGGATGGCGTCGACTTCGTTCTTTCTCTTGTACTCCAGCCAGGTCTCGATCACGTCCTTGGTGAACACATCCCCTCTCAGCAAAAAGTCATGGTCCTTCTCCAAGGCATCGAGCGCCTGGTCTAATGACCCCGGCATCGATTTCACCTTGGCCGCTTCCTCGGGCTCCAACTCGTATAAGTTCTTGTCGATCGGTTTGGGCGGCTCAATCTTGTTTCTGATCCCATCGAGCCCGGCCATCAGCATCGCCGGAAAGGCAAAGTACGGGTTGCAACTGGGATCGGGGGTCCTAAACTCTAATCTCTTGGCCTTCTCGCTGGTGGAGTACATCGGGATTCTGACGCAGGCGCTGCGGTTCCGCGCAGAGTACACCAGGTTGATCGGCGCTTCGTAGCCCGGCACCAGTCTTCTGTAAGAGTTAGTCGTTGGGGCGATAAAGCCGCACAGCGCATGGGCGTGCTTGATTAACCCGCCGATGTAGTACCTGGCCGTGTCGCTGATCAGCCCGTAGCCCTTCTTGTCGTAGAAGATGTTCTTCCCTGCTTTCCACAAGCTCTGGTGACAGTGCATGCCGGAGCCGTTGTCTTGAAACAGCGGCTTGGGCATGACCGTGACCACTTTGCCCCGCTTTCTGGCGGTGTTCTTGACCACGTACTTATAGAGCAACACCTTGTCGGCCATCCTGGTCATGGTGTCAAACCGCATGTCGATCTCGGTCTGCCCGCCGGTGGCCACTTCGTGGTGGTGCACTTCTACCTTGATGCCGCACTTCTCCAGGTTCAAGACCATCTCGGAGCGCAGGTCTTGGTACTGGTCCATGGGGGGAACGGGGAAATACCCTTCTTTGTACCTAATCTTGTTGCCGAGGTTGGGCTGGTCTCCGCCTTTGCCGGCGTTCCAAAAACCCTCACTGGAATCGATGTGGTAGTACCCCTCGTGGTGGTTCTGGTCGAACCGGATGCTGTCGAAGATGAAAAACTCTATCTCCGGCCCCCAGTAGCTGATGTCGGCTAGACCGGTGGACTTCAAATACTTCTCGGCCTTCTGGGCAACGTATCTGGGATCGCGGGTGTAGGGCTCGCGGGTGATGGCATCCAGAACGTTACAGATAAAGCTGATGGTGGAATGCTCGGTGAACGGGTCCATCATCGCGGAGTCGGGGTCGGGAATCAAAATCATGTCGGATTCGTTGATGCTTTGGAATCCCCGGATGCTGGAGCCGTCAAACCCCAAACCGTCTTCGAACAGCTCGGCGCTCAATTCGGTGGCCGGGATCGAAAAATGCTGCCACAGCCCCGGCACGTCGATAAACTTAAAATCCACGATCTCCGCTTTGTTTTTCTTCGCCATCTCTAAGGCGTCTTTGGCCGACATGTTAGCTTTCTCCTTTGTGTCGTAAATGAAATTGAAAACTTGATTTTGTTATCACATTCCTTAGCCGAGAGCTACCCCCGCGAAGATTTCAATTATTCATAGGCCCGCTCGTTGTGCTGGCTCAAGTCCAGGCCCATCCGTTCTTCATCGTCGGCGACCCGCAGACCCATAATTGATTTCACGATGGCCAGGAGAATAATCGTCCCGACCACGGCGAGAATCCAGGTTGCCACGACCGTCACCAATTGAATCCACAACTGACCGGGATTACCGAAGAACAGACCGTCGTTGCCGGCGGCGTTGATCGCTTTCGATGCGAAAAGGCCGGTTGCAAGGGCGCCCCAGGTTCCGCCAACGCCGTGGACCCCCACGACGTCGAGAGAATCATCGTAACCCAGTCTTGGCTTCCAACTGCAAGCGATTGAGCAAAGCACTCCGCCACCGATGCCGATCCAGATTGCTGACATCGGACCGACGAACCCGGAGCCCGGCGTTATCGCAACCAATCCCGCCACGGCGCCGCTGGCGGCGCCTAAGACCGTCGGCTTCCCTCTGAAGATCCAGTCCATCGCCATCCAGGCTAGAGCCGCGGCGGCTGTGGCGACATGAGTCGCGACAAACGCCGATGTCGCCAATCCATCCGCCGCGAGCGCGCTTCCGGCGTTGAAGCCGAACCAACCGACCCACAACAGCCCAGCGCCGATCACGCTGAACGGCAGGTTATGTGGCGGCATCGCTTCCTGGCCATATCCGATGCGCGGCCCAAACATCATAGCCGCTACCAGAGCCGAAGCGCCCGAACTGATGTGGACCACCGTGCCGCCGGCAAAGTCCAGAGCGCCCATCTCCTTCATCCACCCCTTAACCCCCCATACCCAGTGGGCGAGCGGATCGTAGATAAACGTCGCCCAGAGAATAATAAAAACAAGAAACGAGCCAAACTTCACGCGTTCGGCGAAGGCGCCCGTAATCAAAGCGGGGGTGATGATGGCGAACATCATCTGGTAGATCATGAACGCGCCATGGGGAATGGTCGCCGCATAGTCCGCGTTGGGCTCAGCACCGACCCCGTTCAAGCCAAACCAGGCTAAGTTGCCGATGATTCCGCCGACATCGGGGCCAAAAGCCAGACTATAGCCCCATAGGGCCCATTGAATCGTGATCACCGCGACGATGATGAAGCTGTGCATGATGGTGCCGAGGACATTCTTCCTTCGCACCAGACCGCCATAGAACAAGAACAACCCCGGAATCGTCATCATAAGCACCAGCGCGGATGAGGTCAGCATCCAGGCCGTATCGCCTTTGTCTAACTTCGGTTGCGGCGCGGGTGCGGCGGCGGGCGCTGCCGGCGCTGTGACCGCAGGCGCGGGGGCCGGTGCTTGCGGCGATTCCTGGGCGTACGAGAGAACTGGAACCAGCGCTGAGATGATCCACAGAACCAACAACGAAAGTCGACACATTTTTTTTATCTGCACGACGGCTGATCCTCCCTTTGAGAAGTAGGCGGCGCGTGTTCTGTTTGGCTCGGTGATTATCGGTGATTAAATGATAGGTACTTGAGCAACCCATATACCAACGGTGCTGCCATGGGATTAATCTTGAAATGTCAAAGGATTTTTTCAGAGTTGCACAACGATTAGACAGATAGAGTGCCTAAGTTAGAGGCGGTTGCATAATCTCTGGGCAGCCATCAATTAGTTTCTCAACGGCGCTTTCAAAAAAATATCGCTGAAGAACGAGCCTTACGACCGGAGCCGATGGGACGCTAATCTGAAATGGCGCGCGATCACTCGAAGAAGGTCCGACTAAAAACCATGGGCGATCTGCATTAACTCTTGCTTGTTGACCTCAATGCCTAACCCCGGTTCGTCGTTCAAGAGGGCTCTGGCGTTTTGGACTTTGATTGAACCTGTAACGGCTTGGTCACCCAGCCGGAGAAAACCCGTCATTTCTCCGCCCGGCTGGGCGTTTTTTAACGAAGCATGGAGATGCATCTCGGCCGCGGATAAGATCGGCGTACAGGCGCTTCCCTGCCCCACAACCACCGGAAGACCTTTGGCGCCGAAGATCGCAGCGACCTGGATTCCATTTTGGAGCCCGCCGATATGCGTAAGTTTGATTTTCACCAGATCGGCGGCGTCTTCCTGCAAAACGCGCAGGGCGTCCTCCGGCGAGCTGATACTTTCCTGTGCCGCGATGGAGATGCCGGTCGACTTGCGTAGCTCAGCAAGGCGCTTGAGGTTCCCTCGCGCAAGCGGTTGCTCGGCGTCTGCGATCTTGAAGCAAGCTAATTCCCTCAACACCGAGTGGGCGTCGGCAAAGAAGTAGGCGGCGTTGCCATCGACGCGGATAATCGCCTCCGTGCCGACGGCTTCGCGCACCGCGCGAACTCTTTCAATATCTTGTTGGAGATCTTTCTGGCCGATTTTAACCTTGAAAGTCCTAAATCCTGCGGCCTTGAGTTCGCGGGCGCGAGCGGCGATCGCCTCGCGCGCCAAATCCATGCCGAGTCCACCCACGAGTTCTATTTCTTTTCGGTAGGGGCCGCCGAGCAGGCGGTAAAGCGGCACATGGTAGAATTTCGCCAGGGCTTCGTAGAGCGCAGTCTCAAGAGCGGCCTTCGCCATCGGATGGCCGGAGCGGGCCGAATGCAGTTTGTTTTGCACGGCGCCGGTCTCCTCAAGGTTCATCCCGATCAGCGCTGGAGCGAAATAGCTCCGCGTCATGATCGCCATGGTTTCCAAAGTCTCGTAAGTGTTACCGGGGCGGCCCTGTGTCGCTTCCCCCCAGCCTTCGATGCCATCTTCGACCTCGACGCGGACGATCAAAGAGCGGCAGTCTTCGAGAAAACCCGCGGCGCCGCCATAAACCTCTCTGACTGGTAGCACCAAGGGATAGGTATCAATCGCAGCGATTCTCAGCATTTCGTTCGGAGGATTTCGCCGATCTTGGAAGCATCATCGACCTTTTCCAGATTGTGAATAGTCTCCACCAGCCGGCCCAATTGATTCTCCGAGAGCACCGGACGGACGAGTTTTCGCGCTTTTTCGGCCACCTCGAGATTGGACATGGGGTTCTTTGGCGTCCCCTTGAAATGAATCACTAGAGCATGATGTTTCTTCGTTCCCAGACCAACTGTCACTCGCGCCGCCCGGTCCCAACCTTTCTGTTCGATCTCATGGTCGACTTTGTGGCGAACCTTGCGCATCATGGCGAGAATCTTCTTATCCTTAAGCCTGGCATCATCAAAACTCGCCGGATCGGTCGGATCGTAGTAGACACTGAGCGCGACGCAAAAGGGTATGCTGTACTGCGCCATCATCAAATCCTTCGGCTGATAGATGGCGTGGTGGGTCAGCAGCTTTTCGATGCCGCCAACGACGATTTCGCGAATATCTTCGGGATTGAAGCCGACCTGCTCTCGGAGCTTTTGCAGCGATTCGATGGGCGCGTGAGCGTTGATGTGGCAAGCGCACCGCTTAATACAGATGTTGAGGCTTTCGTATGTTCGCCCCAAGCGATGGGTGAGATAGGCAAGCTTGGGAGAATCAGAGAACGTCCGGCAAAAACCAAATTTTCCTTCGAGAATGCTTTCCGGTCCGGCAAAGCCTCTGCTCGCCAGCAGGGCGGCGGTCACGCCCCCCTCCGCGGCTTTACCGAGATGAAGCCGTTTGATCATGGCTCCCTTTTGGCAGCGGGAAAATTCGATCAGGCCTCCCGAATACGAGCCGGCGATGCCGAGAGCGTTGACCATCTCGCGCTTGTTGAGATTAAGCAGCCGGCCTGCCGCCACGGCGGCGCCAAAAGTACCGGTCAACCCGGGGGCGTGAAAGCCTCTTTTCTCTAGGGAGTTTCCCGCCGCGACGCCGATGCGCGACATCACCTCGCAGGCGGCAACGAATGCGGTAAGCAACGCCTTGCCGTCGGCTCTCTTTTCCTCCGCCATCGCAAAAGCAGGGAGAAATGCCGTTGCGCCCGGATGGACGCCGGCGCCGGGTTGGCGCACATTGTCGAGCTCGAAGGCATGGGCCATGACGCCGTTGGCCAGCGCCGCTTGAGCTGCTTGGGCCTTCCAACTCTCCCCCAAAACCGTAGAGTGGCCCGTAACACCCGTGTCCCGGACGAATTCGCTAACGGTCCGGCTCCACGCCTTTGTCGAGCCGTACAATGAGACCGCGAGCGTATCCAAGATACAGGCCTTGGCCCGATCGATCACTACCGTGGGAATCTGCCGATAATTCAGATCGAGGGCATAGCGCGCCAGGCGTTGTGTGGCGTTCATAATAACCGATCAGCGCACGACCTTGGCGCCGGCCTCTTTGAGCACCTCGCGCATCTGGACGGTCAGATCGTCGAAAAATTTGTTCAGCCCCGGTCCCTTAAGGTAGCCGTCCTCAAACTGGTTGTGCTCGACATACTGCTTCCAGTTAGCGCTCTTGGCGAAGCGATCAAAAATCCCCTCCCAATACTGAACCACCTCCTTGGGTACTCCCGGCGGCGCGAGGATTCCCCGCGCCTGCGGTATGACTGGAACATCGACGCCCTGCTCCTTGAGTGTCGGAACATTGGGAAATGACGGCAGCCGCTTGTCGGTCAAAGCCGCGATGACCCTCATGTTGCCCGCCCTGATATGTTCTCCGGCTTCCTGCGGCTCGATGACCATCGCCTCGACATGTCCGCCGAGAAGATTGGCAATTCTCTCACCGCCGCTCGGAAAGGAAACAAACACCCATTTGGCGCCCGTGGCCTTCTGGACAACCAGCCGTACCAAATTATCTCTGCCCGTGACGGAACCTCCAGACTGTTTAAGTTGGTTAGGATTTTTCTTTGCAGCTTCGATAAAATCTTTCATGGTCTTGTAGGGCGAGTCCGCCTTTACGGCAAACACAGCGGGCTCCAAAACCAGACGAACAATCGGCGTCAAGTCGGCGATGGTAGTTTTCGCCTCCATCGTGGTCAACGGATTGGTAATCCAAACGCCGGTGAAAAAACCGATCGTGTGCGTGTCGCCTTTTTTCTCGGCGAGATAGGACATCGCCACGGCGCTGCCGCCGCCGGACTTGTTAACCACCTGCATCCGCTGGGAGATGATTTTTTCCTTCTGCATCAGTTCGGCGATGGCACGGGCAAAAATATCAGAGCCGCCTCCAGGGCCCGTATGTACCACCGCTTCGATGGGCTTGGTGGGCTCAAAGGCTGCGGCATGCGCAATACCGCCGGCTCCCGAAAGCACAAAACCCGATGTAATCAGCAACAAGCAACACCAGCTTCGCTTCATTTCGTCACCTCCTCGATTGTGAAACTATTTGTCTTAGACATCCTGCTCCACCGCTTTCACCCTGAACGAACGCACCTTATTGACTAATGGCATGATCAGAATCGCCAAGGCTAGACATATCATGGCGGCGCTCAGCGGCCTAGTTATGAGCACCGCAAGACGCCCTTCGGACATCATTAAGGATTGGCGCAGGGCACGTTCCAATCCGTCCCCCAAAACCATGCCGAGAACCAGCGGAGCCGCGGGGAAATCAAGCTTGCGCATCGCGTAGCCGAGTAAGCCGAAGAGACCCAGCATCCAGACGTCGAACAGGCTATTACTGACACTGTAAACGCCGACGATGGAGATGCCGAGAATGCCGGGGTAGAGCACGAAATAGGGGACGCGCAAGATCTGGGCAAAGAGTGGCACCAGTGGCAGGTTTAAGACGAGTAGCATGACGTTGCCAACGTACATGCTCGTCACAAGTCCCCAAAATAGTCCTGGATTATCCTGAATGAGCAGCGGTCCGGGCTTGATGCCCCAAAGAATCAGGGCCGCCAGGAGAATCGCCGTTGCATTGGAGCCCGGGATGCCCAAGGTCAGCAAAGGCACCAGCGCTCCTCCTGTCTCGGAATTGTTCGCTCCTTCGGGCGCTGCCACTCCTTCAATGACTCCCGTGCCAAACTTTTCTGGATAACGCGAGAAAGCCTTTTCGGCCCCGTAGGAAAGGAATGAAGCGATCGTCGAGCCGGCGCCCGGAAGAACGCCGATCAGAAAACCGATGACCGAGCCGTTCAAAAATGCGAATCGGCAATCTTTAAGGTCTTTGAGGGTAGGCATCAGATTGCGAATCCCTCTGGGGACCTTGAAGAGTTCCGTGCCGCCGCGGCTCTCCATGTTAACCAACACCTCGGCGACGGCGAAGATGCCGATGCTTACGACGACAAAATCGATGCCGTCCAGCAACTCCATCTGTCCAAAGGTAAATCTGGATTCTGCGGTAAACAGATCGGTTCCGACGCCGGCGAGCCACAAACCGACCAGCATCGCCAACAGCCCCTTGATCATTGACTTGCCGGCGAGAAACACCACCATGGTAAGGCCCAATGCCATCAGGGCAAAATACTCAGGCGGGCCGAAGCGGAGCGCGAACCGGGCAACCGGTGGCGCAATCAGCATCAGACCGATCACACCCACGGTTCCGGCAACGAAGGAGGCGATGGCCGAAATACCTAGCGCGGGCCCTGCCCGACCTTGACGCGCCATCTGATACCCATCGAGACAGGTCACGACCGAGGCCGATTCGCCGGGCACATTGAGCAGAATCGATGTCGTCGAGCCGCCGTATTTGGAGCCGTAATAGATACCCGCCAACATAATGATTGCGGCGGTGTGATCCATCTTGAAGGTCAGGGGCAAGAGCATAGCGATCGTCGCCGCCGGCCCCAAGCCGGGCAGTATCCCAACAACCGTGCCGAGAAAAACGCCGACGAAGCACCAAAACAAATTTTCCGGCGTGAGGGCTACGGAAAATCCCAACAGAACATTCCCGATGGATTCCAAGTCAAGACCCCTCTAAAAACCCCAGGGACCGGCCGGCAAAGAGAGTCCTAGCGCCAGCACGAAGATCGCGTGAAACCCGAGGGCAAGACCCAAGGCGACACTGATGGCGACCCATGGGGAACGCTTCTCCAACACCAGGACAAGAAATGCCGCCAGCAGCGCGAGACTCAGGCCGAATCCCAACCAATGCAGAAGGCCGATGGCGAGCATCAACCCCGACCAGCCAACTAAAGCCCTGCCAACGGCAGTTCCAGATTGGCTCTCGCTGTTCTCCACGGCCGTCGAGGCGAAGAGGTTAGCAACAATCAAAAGCAGAGAAAGCAAAGTGAGTCCGATGCCGATCCAAAGCGGAAAGAAACCGGGGCCAGGCCCGAACTCGGAAACGTAAGGAAGCTTCAAGGCTTCAAAGGCCACGTACACCCCGAAGGAACCGAGACAGATGCCGGAAAGTAGTTCTTTTTTTTCGCTCATGGTTACAGGATAGCTCGCCCAACGCGACTAGCGACCGAAGATTTTGCGTTCCACGCTCTGCCAGTCGTAGGCCACAAAGTTATTTTCGCTCGGCGGCCTCATCTGCGGTTTTTCACCTTCATCGAAAAGACCGATCGAGGTCTGCTGAAGCTTGCCTGCTACGAGCGCTGGAGCATGGGCTTCAACCACGATTGCATCCGCATCGGAGCGGTTCCAGGCCCAGTGGATTTTGTGCGCGGGGACGCGGTGGTAGTCTCCCGCTTTGCAAAGAAAACCACGCTCCTCGACGAAAAACCAGATTTCGCCTTCCAGCACGTCATTGATCTGTTCCGCTTCGTGCGCATGCGGCGTGGTGTGATAGCCAGGTGCCCTCACCGCGTGCATGAGACTGCATTCGTTGCCATAACCTCTTCTCACGACCATCGCGCCTTCGCCTTCCACACCGGTGCGAACCACTTTACGTTCGGGCACATCCTTGGCTTTAACATGCAACGACATTGCTCATCCTCCTTATGGCAGAGGCTCGGCGCTCCCTTGTATCACAACTGAATGAGCATCGGAATGCCTCCCCGATCATTCATACGGCCCCAGAGACCTGCGTTAAGAAGGGGGCTAGGGGGTTCGGATGCTGATGGACAGGCAGGTAACTGTTTTTTGATATCCTAACAGGCGTCAGGAATTGTGTGGCTGGGCGTGTATTTCCGGCGGCAGTGCGAAATGAATGTTTTCTTCGACGAACCCTGAATATGTGACCTCGGCCCCTTGCCTGCGAAAATATTCAGCCGCATCCTGAACCAGATGATCCGGAACCGATGCGCCGGAGGTAATGCCCACGCGTGCGACACCGGCAAGCCAGTGCGTATCGATCTGGCCGCAATCGTCGATCAAATAAGCTGACGTTCCTTGATCTCGTGCGACCTTGCAGAGTTGGTTGGAGTTCTCGCTATTGCGCGATCCGATGACCAGCACCAAATCGACTTCTTTCGCGAGCTGCTTCACGGCATCCTGGCGGTTTTGCGTCGCGTAGCAGATATCTTCTTTCGCCGGCGTGATCATTTGAGGAAATCTCTCCTTCAGCGCGTCGATCACTGCGCGGGTGTCGTCGACACTCAAGGTGGTCTGAGTCAGGACCGCGACCTTGCTCGGGTCGGGAATATCGACCGTTCGCGCCTCCGCGACGTTCGCGACGACGCGCACATGATCCGGAGCCTCACCGCTGGTGCCGACGATCTCGTCGTGTCTTTCGTGGCCGACGAGAATGATCCAATAGCCTTGAGCGGCAAATTTACGCACCTCGCGATGGACTTTTTCTACCAACGGGCAGGTCGCGTCGATGATGATTTCCAACTGCTTTTCTTTCGCCCTTTGCCACTCCACGGGGGACACTCCGTGAGCGCTGAATACCAACTTGGCTTGGGCGGGCACCTCGTCGATAGACTGGACGAAGCGCACGCCGCGCGCGGTGAAGTCGCGAACGACGTGCAAGTTGTGGACGATCTCGTGGAACACATATAGGGGCGGCCCATGCCGCTTGAGCGCGCGCTCCACGGTTTCGATCGCCATCTCTACGCCGGCACAAAAGCCGCGGGGCTTTGCAATGATGACTTTTTCAACCGCCATAGGACTGTTTTAAGTCTGGAGGAATCACGGGATACTGTCAACCGGGATGGCAGGCGGCCATAACTCCGCTCTAAGCCCGCGAGTTTTTCAAATCCTGTAGTCTTTACGGGGAGGTTTTATGTGGTGGGGTTCGCCCAACGGGCGAGTTTTTGCTTGACTTTTATCTGGTTAGTGTATTATGT
>Ga0326597_10000460_pt1 | contig 72228 bp, 75 predicted proteins | sample RVTome_12_FD_203789 | JGI IMG/M metagenome (GOLD analysis project Ga0326597, IMG submission 203789) | Soil microbial communities from uranium-contaminated site in the Upper Colorado River Basin, Wyoming, United States - RVT100D185 | ecosystem: Environmental > Terrestrial > Soil > Contaminated >...
TTAATTTTCTCAGAAGGACTTGCACAAAAAGCCGCAAAAGGTTTCCGCTATCTTAACAGGATGAAACAGAAAGGACTCAAATCAACAGGCTTTGATTTTCTTGCAGAATATATCAAACTTCATGAAAAAAGGGACAAGGGAAAAACAGACAATTCACCGACGTATATTAACGATCTTGTTGCAGGCAGGCCTGTGTTTGGGCATCCTTCACGTTCAGGGGCTTTTCGATTTAGGTATGGGAGGGGCAGAAGCAATGGATTCAGTGCCACATCTGTTAATCCGGCGACAATGGGCATAACAGATGAGATTATTGCATTGGGAACTCAGCTTAAACTAGAAAGACCAACAAAAGGCTGCATTGTCACATCCTGCGATAGCATTGACGGACCAATTGTAAAACTGAAAAATGGCAGTGTGAGAAAAATTAAAACAGCAGAAGAAGCAAAGAAGATTTACTCTGAAACAGAAGAGATAATTTATCTCGGAGACATACTTTTTCCTTTCAGCGATGTTGCGAACAGGAATGCAAATCTTTTGAAGCCAGGATATGTTGAAGAAATCTGGCAGTTGGAATTAAGAGAGAAAATTTCATCCATGATTGGCCAAAATAGGGAGAAAAATCCAGAAGCAGAAAAAAGCATTAATCCTTATAATGTTCTTTTTGAAGAGGCTGTGAAATTCAGCAGAGAGTATGGAGTTTCTCTTCATCCAAGCCACATCTTTTACTGGACCGAAATATCAAAAGAACAATTTATAAATTTGCTTTTCTGGCTGAGAAATTCAAAAGCAGACAAGAAAATTATTCTTCCATATACTAAAATAGACAGGGAGAAATTCACCCTCGGAAAAAGAGCTCTTGAACTCCTTGGATTAGAACATGAGGTCACAATAGAAAATGTTGTTATAGGATATGAAACAAGCAAAGCGCTCCTTGCAAATCTTGGTGTTGATTGGAATATTCTTGACGGAGAGAACTCGCTAAAAGAGATCATAAACCCTGACAAGTTTGATGAAGACAAGCCTGTTCTGGAGATAATAAACAGAAACAGCTCATTTAATATAAGAGACAAGGCGGGAGAATTTGTTGGTGCGAGAATGGGGCGTCCCGAAAAAGCGAAATTAAGGAAGCTTGTAGGAAGCCCTAATGTTTTATTTCCTGTTGGTGCAGAGGGAGGGAGACTAAGAAGTTTCCAGGCTGCATGCGATGCTGGAAATGTTTTCGGCGATTTTCCTGTTTATTTTTGTGACAAATGCAAAACAGAAACAATTTATCCTGGCTGTGAAAACTGCGGTGAAAAAACAAAAGAGCTGTTTTACTGCTATGAATGCAGAGAAACTAAGATTGCGAAGTGCGAACAGCACGAGCGTTCTGCAGCACATTATTCAAGACAAATTGATATAAATCATTATTTTCAGGACGCTGTCGGAAAGCTGGGATTAACGGCAACAGACATTCCTCCTTTGATAAAAGGCGTAAGGGGAACAAGTTCATCAGACCATGCAACAGAACATCTTGCTAAGGGAATTTTAAGAGCAAGACTTGATCTTCAGGTGAATAAGGACGGAACAATAAGATTTGATGCTACAGAGCTGCCTCTTGTTTCCTTCAAGCCAAAAGAAGCAGGGGTTAGTGTTGAAAAATTAAGAGAAATAGGCTACCTCACAGACATAAATGGTGCAGAACTAAAAAGCAACGAGCAAATTCTTGAATTAAAACCCCATGATATTTTATTGCCAAGCCCTCCAGAGGTTCCGGAATGCAGGGCTGATAATATTTTTATAAGAATTGCCAATTTTGTAGATGAACTTCTTGTCAGATTTTACGGTTTAGAACCTTTTTACAAGATAAGAAAAAGGGAAGATCTTGTGGGCCAGCTTGGCGTCTGCATGGCTCCCCACAATTGTGCAGGCGTTGTCTGCAGAATAGTTGGCTTTTCAAATGCTCTAGGTCTATTTGCAAGCCCATACATGCATGCTGCAATAAGAAGAGATTGCTTAGCAGGCGACAATTATGTGGCTGTTCAAGAAAATAACATATGGAAAGTTGAGAAAATTGGTAACTTTATTGATGGCAAAAAGCCAGAAAATAAAATTGATATTTATGGAACTTTAGGAAAGAAGGTTTTAGGAATGCATACATGGAGCAATCCAGGAAAAGGAAAGATAAAGGAGATTACCAAACACCAGCCAACAGACATGATTAAATTATATCTTGAAGACGGAAGAATGATAAAGACAACCCGAAACCATAAAATTTTTACAAAAGGAAAAAATATGAAAAAGGCAGAGGATGTTTCATTAGGAGACAAGCTAATGATTACGTATAAGAGAGATATAGAGGAAATAGACATAGAAGAATTATTTTTGCCGGAAATATTTGAAGAACGCGATGATGTAATGTTAAGTAACATAAGAGGATATCTTAACAAATTTGAAAGATTGAGCAAGCACGATAATTTTTATCAGAGAGATAGTTATCCAATAAAGCTTGTAAAAAAGTTGCTTTTGGAAAATGGGAAATCTCTAGGAGACTTGCCCGAGGATACAAAGATATCAATAAAAAAGGATAATGTCAAATTACCTATAAGAATCAAAGTCGACAATGAACTCCTGGAAATAATTGGCTTATACATTGCAGGGGGTTATTTAAGAAAGAAGGATTCAAAGAAAGGATTTTATCAGATTTCTATTGCTGGCAATGCTGAAATCAAAAATTTAGCAAAAAAAGTTTTTCTTTCCCATTTTAACTTAAGGGCATCTTATGAAAACAGAGATCAGGTTGTATTTTCTTCCAGAATTATTTATGAGTTGTTTAAGGATTATTTCAATGCAGGTAGTGGGGCAAAAACAAAGAGGATACCCTCTGTCTTTCTTAATTTAAAAAAAGAAAAGATAGCCTCTCTCTTAAGGGGTTATTTTGAAGGTGATGGGAGCGCCAGCTTAAGTGACATAAAAATTTGTTGTGATACTGTAAGCGAGGGCCTGAAACATGATTTGAGTTTTGTTTTATCAAGATTTGGCATATATACAAAATTTTATGAGTATGAAAAAGAGCCTGGGAATAAAGTAAAGCAATTTTATATAAAAAAGAACAGAGAAATATCTATGTTTAAAATTACAAAAATAACAATTTTGTCTGATTTTGTAAAAAATTTTAAGCAAATAGGCTTTTTATCTCAGAGAAAAAAAGATATTTTAGAGAAAATTTGCCAAAAGAAGCCTTACGGCACTAGGATAGATCACGATGAAATTTATGCTTATCCGAAGGTAAAAAAAATTGAAGAATCTGAAGGAGAGATTACCTATTGTTTTAATGTGGAATCTGAGCATAATTTCTTTGCAAATGATATCTTAGTTAAAAATTGCGATGGCGATGAAGCCGCTGTAATGCTTCTTGGAGATGTCCTTCTTAATTTTTCCCGTGAGTTTTTGCCAAGCCACAGGGGAGGGACACAGGATGCTCCTCTTGTCCTTAATGCGAGAATCGATGCTGGAGAAGTCGACGAACAGATTTTGGATTTCGAGCTTGTCCCTGAAGGCAACTATCCTCTTGAACTTTACAGGCTTGCAGAACAGAAAAAACACTCGTCTGAAATAAAAGTTTATGATGTGCGCAGGGCGTTAAAAGAGGGGAGAGACCCCTTTGTGAATCTTGGCTTTACACACAACACTGGGAATATAAATGATGGTGTTGTCTGTTCAAATTATAAGATGCTTGCAACAATGCAGGAGAAAGTCAGGCATCAGATGGAGCTTGTCGAAAAAATAAGGGCTGCAGACACAAGCGAAACAGCGAGGCTGGTTATTGAAAGGCATTTTCTCAGAGATTTAAGGGGAAATCTGAGAAAATTTTCAATGCAGGAGTTTCGCTGTGTTGCTTGCAATGAAATCATGAGACGGCCGCCGCTGACAGGAGTTTGCCCAAAATGCCAGGGTAAAATAATTTTTACAACACACGAAGGCGGAATAAAAAAATACCTGGAGCCTGCTTTAGAACTTGCAAGAAGATATAACCTTTCTTCTTACATCCAACAAAGCCTGGAGCTTACAAAAAGGCATATCGATTCTGTATTCGGAAAAGAGCCCGAAGTGCAAGAAGCATTGGAGAAGTGGTTTTAGGATTTTAATAAATCACTATTTGTTATAACGTGAGAAAAGAATGTCGAATCCTTTAAATTAATCTATCTTGCAACCCTCTTTATTAACTTTAAGGATTTTATTATCATCTTAAGATATTTTGAACAGGCAAATTATCTAATGTTAATTTTAATAACTTATTGTGTTAAAACAAATAAAGAATAATAGTCGGCAAAATCAGGCAAGCCATCATTTGTGTTCTTCTTACTCCTAGAAGTATGCAGTAAATCCCTGTGAATGTTGAAACAATGAAGACAAAGAAACCAAGAAAGCCCGAAACAATAAAAACAACAATTGAAAGAAAAATAAGGGTTGCAATAGATAGTTTTGTGTAATTTATTTTGTTTATCTTAGGGGAAAAAAAGACAGAAAGTTTCTTTGCCAGAATAAATGCAGTTAGTCCCGAAATGATTGTCGCAGCCAATATTAAAATCAAGATATTAATTTCGAGGATCCCTATAAGCTCTTTTATTGCGGCAGCCGAGCCTGTTCTTGTTCTTGAAATAGCATAAAGCGAAAGAAAGGAGAATGCCATTACAAGAGTGTTTGTTGCTCCCAGCAAAACAAGAAATCCGCGGCGATCTGTTTTTGCAAGAGTATTCCCTAAAATTGCCGCTTGTCCTGAGCCCAAACCCGGAAGAAAACCGCAAAGAGGAGACGCAATAAGGGCTCCAAGAACAGGCTTTCTGAAATCTGTTTTTTCTGTATCCAGGGTTTGTTTAGGAATCTTTGTTTTATTTTTTATTGAAAGCAGAATTGTTGCAGAACCGAAAAGACCGGTCAGCAAGGGAAGAAGGGGCTCTTTGAGGGGTTCAAGATTGAGAATAATCAAGCCGAGAATTCCTGTTAAAAAGTAGACAACAAATGAAAGAGCTTTTTTATTTTCTGATAAAATCATGATGATTGAAACAAGTATGAGTATGTAGGGAATAAGCGTCTGCAAGACTGGATAAATCTTTTTCACAATTACGATTAATGGAAATGCCAGGACAGCAATAAGTGCGATTGCCCACAAGCCGCCCTGTGCAGTAAGCATAACAGCAGCATGCCCTTTTCCCTGCTTGAGAAGCTCGTGCCCAGGCAGAATGGAAAGTTCTGTATCTGTGTCAGGGCAGCCAAGGAAAACAGACGGAATAAAGTCTATGAAGGTGTGTGTTATAGACATGGAAACTATGAAAATTATAAGGAATATGGGGCTTATAGAACTTAAAAGCCCAAGAGAAAGGGAGACAAGAATTGCACTGACAAGATTTATGTGGATGCCGGGCATAAGGCCAGTGAGTGTGCCTGCGAGTATGCCGAGGAAAAGAAAGAGGATGATTTCAAATAGCATCTTTTAACATGTTCTGGAAAGTTTTAAACTACTATTCTTTTATATCCTATATATTATAACTCATACTCTGATTAAATTTAGTTAAATTTAATAATCGCCAATCTATTTTATTATTATGGATATGGATGAAAGGCTTGCTTTGATTAAGCGTGTTGCTGATGGGGGGGAGATAATTGGCGAAGATGAATTAAGAGAATTAATCAAATCAGGAAAACAACTTGTTGCTTATGATGGGTTTGAACCATCTGGATTGGCACACATTCCATTCGGATTATTGCGGGCTGAAAATCTTAAAGTTATGCTAAAAGCCGGCGTTAAGTTTAAATTATACCTCGCTGATTACTTTGCTTTTATCAATAATAAGCTTGGGGGTAACTTAAAAAGAATCCAAAGAGCAGGAGAGTATTTCATAGAAATGTGGAAGGCATGCGGTGTTGATGTTTCTAAGGTTGAGATTATCTGGGCTTCTGATAAAATGAATAGCTTAAAATATTGGGACAGAGTTCTAAGAGTTGCTAAAGAAACAACCATCAATAGGAGCACACGTGCCACAACTATTATGGGGAGAAAAGAAGGAGAAGTGCAATCAACAGCCCAGTTATTTTATCCAAGTATGCAGGTTTCAGATATTTTTGAGCTAGATGTTGATATCTGCCAACTGGGTTTGGACCAACGTCGTGCAAATGTGCTTGGTAGGGAAATCGCCGACAAATTAAAATGGAAAAAGCCGGTTGTTGTTTCTCATCATATGATTTTGGGTCTTCAAGGCATTCAGCCGGGCAAAGACAAAGAAGAGATACTTTTAGCAAGTAAAATGAGCAAAAGCAAACCTGTAACTTGTATTTATATGCATGATACTAAAGAAGACATTGAAAGAAAGATAAACAAAGCATATTGCCCTGAAAAAGTCATTGATGGAAACCCCTTATTTGATTATTTAAAATATCTTATCTTTAAAAGATACCCCAAGATAAAAATTGCTCGCTCAGAAAAATTCGGCGGAAACTTGCAATTAAATTATAACGAACTAGAAGAGACCTATAAAAAAGGAAAGTTACATCCCTTAGACTTAAAGAAAGCTGTTTCTTTTTACCTTAATGAAATGATAAAACCCGTTAGAGAATATTTTGAGAAAAATAAAAAAGCAAAAGCGCTTTATGAAGAAGTTAAGAAGTATTCTGTTACGAGATAATTGAGCCTATAAGGAAGAAATGGAAGTAGTTATTTTATAATATTCGTTTCCTCTATTCTTACATCGCCTAAGTTATTGATTTGATTTGATTTTATCTCTGATGCTCTATCCGTGCTATATGCGGCATCAATTACATCTGATCTTGGAAAATTCAACATATAAAATTCCCTATTTCCCTCAGACACATTTCTTAATAGAAAATATCCTGCAGAATCTGTTGTGGTGCACATATTATTGGATCCACATCTGAACCAACTTTTATTGGAGCCATCACTACCTGTTATTGAATAAAGGGTTCTTGCTAGAGTTACAAGTGCATATGGAGAACCTTCATATATCCCGTCTTTGTTTGGGTCCCACAAAACTCTTCCCGAAACATCTCCCTCTTTTATTACTGTTTTTGGTGCAGCAATTTCTTTACATCCAGAGAGTAAAATGGCAGCTAAACCAATTCCTGATAAAGCACTTCTTGTTAAACCCATTTTGGAACATAGTTTTGTCGATTTATATTATTTATTGTGATTGATTTCTCATCTCGTCTTGAATTCAATAACATCCATATCTTTCAGAGAGTGCTGCAAACCGACAACCTGCCCCGGAAACTTTGAACTTGGACCCCAAATCCTTGTTTCTTTTATTACAGAAGAATTATGAAAAATCTTTTTTGCGACGCCAGCGACTGTTATACCCGGATTAAAAATCATCGGCTTGTCTGACCTTGGTTTTCCGGGTTCTTTGGTATAAATACGTATTTTGCCAAAGTTTTGGAACATTTTCTCCTTTAATTCTTCCAAACCTTCTGAATTTTCTGTATTGATAATTACAAAATTCATTTTTTTGCTTTTAAGATAAGATTCCACTTTTCTTTCATCAACATCTCCTTTTGAATTGAAAACAATGAGTTTTTTCCCATGTGCTCTTTGCAATTCATTAAGAATTTTCTCCAGTTCGCTTAAGGAATTTATCATAATAAGAAGAACATCTGCATTATTTGCAAGCCCCGTATCATAATACTCGGAATACAATGCAGGAACTTCAATTAACTGGATATTCACTCCAGAGTAATTTATCATTCCTACTAAAGGCCTTCGTGTTGTAAAATCATAATCAGCTATTTCTGGTTTAACATTGGTTAGGACATCAAGCAGAGTGCTTTTGCCTACGTTTGTAAAGCCAACAATAACTGCCTGAAGTTCCCCTTTTTTTATGCCTCCTTTGTTTTTACCTTTTCCTGATTTTTTTTGCGTTTCTATTTTTTCAAGAAGTTTTTTTCTCCTAGTTTTAAGCTGAGCCAACATTTTTTCTGCGCTTTTATGTTTGGGACATTCCCGGATCATTTCATCAAGCCAACGAAGTTTTTCATCGTTTCCTTGTGCCTGGAGAAAATTAGCTTGGGCTTTCTGATATTGCGGGCTTTGGTTAGTCGATGCCATATAACTTTTAAACAGTTAGAGGTTAAAAAAGTTATGAATAGGAAACAAATGGTCAGGAAAATAATGGAAAAGCCAGAGCTGAAAGAACTGCCTTTAGAAGATATTGAAATGGCTCTTTCTTTATGTTTTAAAAAACAAAATTCTGATGAGGAAAACATTGAACGCACGAGAGAAGTTCTTCATAAAGCCTACGGCGCTTTTGGAAGCCGCAAGCTTTTTACTTCCAAGGAAAAAGAGCCCGAATGGATTTTGAGAAAACACATGTCAACAAGGGAAAGATTGTTGCATTACAGAGAAATTTATAAAAAAATCTTAAAAAATAAAAAATGGACAATTTTGGATTTGGGGGCTGGAGTCAACGGATTTTCCATGGGATTTATACCGAAACAAAAATATATTGGTATTGAGGGCATCGGGCAGCTCGTTACTCTTATGAACATATATTTTAAAAAACAAAAATATAATGCGAGAGCGATACACCTGAGCTTATTTGAGCTTGAAAAACTAAAAACTTTAATAACAAAAGAAAAAGGACAAAAGATAGCCTTTTTATTTAAAACCCTCGATTCCCTTGAAATATTAAAACGAGATTATTCTAAGCAATTATTAAAAGAAATAACTCCTTTAGTTGACAGGGTGGCTGTAAGTTTTGCGACAAGAAGCATGATAAAAAGAAAAAGATTTAATGTCAACAGAAAATGGATCTTGGATTTTATAAAAGGGAATTTTATAGTTGTTGATGATTTTGAGATTGCTGGTGAGAGATATGTTGTTTTTAAAGAAAGATAAATGTCTTTAAGCTTGTCTATAAGCCAAACTAGTGAGAGATATGTTGTTTTTTCAAGAAAACAGAACGTCAGGTAAATTTTATATAGAAGTTTTCTTTTTTGTTTATATGGCTAAAAACATAATTCCTGAGAAAGAGCCCTTATTCCAGCCTAAACCCAGGAAAAAATCCCCGGAAGAATCAAGAACAGAGACTAAACAACCTGTGTCTGTTAAACAAGCCAGACAGCAGGCTCCAGAAAAACAGCTTAGACCTGCACAAAACCCTCAACTGATAAAGGAAGAACAGAGTCAACCAGAGCCGCAAGTGCAATTCAATGTGCCTCTGGTCCAACAGCAAATTCAACCGCAAGCACAAATACAACCGAATCAGCTGGCACAGAAAAAAAAGAAAACGTGGAGGAAATGGGTTGCCGGTTTTGCAGCCGCCATTCTTATTATAGGATTAGTAATCGGGCTGGGATTTTACTTTTTTTTGGGATAGGTGCATCCAAGACGAAACACCAAATTTATAAGTTTATTTCGGCATAGAATATCATGCAGGGAAATTTTTACAGGAAGAAATTAAAGAATGGAATGACAATTCTTTTTGAGAAAAGAAAACTGCCTGTCGTGAGCGTCGCATTTGCCGTCAGATATGGTGGTGTTAATGAGCAGGCACATGAAAGAGGGATAGCTCATTTTATAGAGCATCTTCTTTACAAAGGCACGAAAAACAGGACGCATAAGCAAATCTCAGAGGAGATTGAAAAAAACGGGGGGATTCTAAACGGATTTACAGAAGAAACAATTACCGCTTTCTGGTGCAAGATGCCCTCTGACAAATTACGAATTGCATTGGATGTTATAGGAGATATGATTCAAAATCCGAAATTTGACGAAAAAGAAATGGATAAGGAAAGGAAAGTTATTTTTGAGGAAATGAAAATATACCATGACACCCCAAGGCATTATGTTTTTGAGAAGATCCAGAATATGATGTATAAAGCTCCTCTTGGAATACCTCTTATAGGGACGCAAACAACGCTGAATTCAGTAAACAGGAAAAAAATGGTTGAAAAATTTAAGTCAATATACAACCCAAAGAATCTTATCTTGTGTGTTGTTGGAAACGCTGATTTTAAAGCAATTATAAAATTTGCAGAAAAAAATTTTAAGGATATGGGGCCTGGAATGAATGCTAAATATGCCCCTATAATCAAGAAGAATAAAATACAAAGGGAAACCAGAAAAGGAATCGACCAGGCAAATCTTGTTCTTGGTTTTCATGCCCCTTTATCCAAAGATAAAAGATTTTATGCAGCAAAAGTCCTGATGAACATGATGGCAAACGGACTTTCCTCAAGGCTTTTCCATGAAATAAGGGAGAAAAGAAACATGGCATATTCTATAGCAGGAGATGTAATGTGCAACCGGCATTTCTCCTATTGTTTTGTTTATGCAGGTGTTTTGAAAGAAAATGTTGAGAAGGTAAAAAAACTAATTCTTGACGAGTTCAAAAAAGTTTCAAAAGGGCTTGGAGAAAAGGAACTTGCCCAATCAAAGGAGCAACTGATAGGCAATTATAAAATGGCCATGGAGAGCTCAGACGGCCAGATGGTCCAGCTTTTATTGTCCGAGGCTGACGAGAATGTGAAAGGGTATTATGAATTTGAAAAAAAGATAAGGGCTGTTAAGCTGAAAGATGTCAGGAAAATTGCGAGAATAAAAAAATACAGTTTTTTTGCCTTGGTTCCCGGATGAAATTTTAATAATAAAAAATAGATGGCTGAGATTAAGGTAGTATTCTTTTAAACTTATAGAAGTGTTAGCTGTGCCTAAACCAAATTTTAAATTAGACAATTTTATAAATTAACAATCTTTAAATAAATCATGAACAAGAAACTTTTATTGCTTATCCTATCTGATGTTCTTATACTTAGCAGCTTTGGTCTTATTGGGCCTATTTTTGCTATTTTTATAATAGAAAACCTTGAAGGAGGAACCCTTGTTGCTGCAGGATTGGCGACAACAATTTTCCTTGTTGTTAAATCTGTTGTACAACTGCCTCTTTCAAAATATTTTATAGACAAGGAAAAGCACAAAACACGCTCGCTTCTTTTTGGAACCCTCTTGATTATTTCTGTTCCCTTCATTTATCTTACGGCAAAAAGCATCTATGCAATCTTTGTAGCTCAGGCGATTTATGGCTTGGGGGCTGCAATGGCATACCCTTCATGGTTCAGTCTTTTTACGACGTATATGGATAAAAAACACAAGGGTTTTGAATACACTTTATGGAGCACGAGCATAGGGGTTGGCACAGCTATTACAGCATACTTTGGGGCCCAGATAGCAAATGGGCTTGGCTTTAAGACATTGTTTTTGGTTGTGGGCCTTGTTGCACTCATGGGTTTTGTTCTTTTGATTGTCCTTGACAGGATAGATGGCAGAAAAGTAAGAGCAAAACCGTTGCATGCAAGAGTTTCTTCTCAGCTGAGAAAATGACTTTGATGAAAAAGGAGAGATTATTTGTCTCAATTGACATTCCTGAAGGCATAAAAAAAGAAATATTAAAAATCCAGAACAAACTTCCTGAATTTCAGGGCAAAAAGACAACACCTGAAAATCTGCATCTGACATTAAAATTTCTTGGAGAAATTGATGAAAAAAACACTATTGAGCTGAAAAAAAGGCTTGGAAAGATTAAGTTTAATGGTTTTGAAACAAAAATTTCAGAAATAGGGGTTTTTTCTCCACAACACGTAAGAATTATATGGCTAAAATTAAATAATTGCGAAAAGCTTCAAAAAAACATAGACTATGGATTAAAGGGATTATTTAAAGAAGAGGTGAGATTTATGAGTCACTTGACTATAGCGCGTGTTAAAAATGTTAACAATAGGAAAATTTTCTTAGATGAGTTAAAGAAAATAGAACTCCCCAAGAATGTAAGTTTTTTGGTTGATCTGTTTTATTTGAAAAAATCCAAATTAAGGCCAGATGGACCTATTCATACAATTCTTGAAGAATATCCTCTAGAATAATTAATAATAAAAACCAAGAGAATTTTATTAAGTTTTAATGGGCTTGTCTACCAAAATAACAGCCGGGGAGAAAGAATTAAAAGAACTTGCAAGGAATTTGGGGAATACTTTTGCAGAACTAAGAGAAAGAGTACCTATAATAGGTCTTTATGGGTATAATGCAGGGATTCTTGAACAGTTGCGGACCCTAATGCAAGATGATCTTCGCTCAAGAGGAATTGATGTAGCTGTTCAAATAGGGCAAATCGGGTATAAAATCGACGTGGGATTTTATATTGATTAATACGTCTGATTTATAATCCTCAGAAAATTTTCTCTCTTCTTACCAAGTTCTGATTTTAGATCTTCTTCAGAAGCATTAAATATATTTTTTATTGTTTTGAATTTTTTAAGCAGTTTTCTTGCTGTTTTAGGGCCTATTCCAGGGAAGCCTTCGAGGATATATTGGAGCTGCTCTTTTTTGTTTAATGCCTTTTTTTTGGCATTAAGAGGGGGCTCTGTTTCCTGTTTTTTCAGCAATACAGAAATGAAGCGGGCAGTATCAGAGTAATTTTTTGTAAATATTATCGGAACCTTGTATTTAAGAAGAATTGAAAGAAGAAATCCGCGGACAGAATTTGGATGCAAGCCACCTTGTTTCAATGCTTGTTCGGAAAATTCATCAGAATAAATTTCCTGTTCATCAACACCTTCTATTATAAGAAGCCGCGATTCATACTGTTGCATCTCTTCAAGCTGTGAAATCAAGCGTCTGTTAAGCATGGAAGATATAAAATCAGAAACTGTTTTTCTTTCTATAGCTGTTCCTTTTACAATATAATCTGCTACTTTTAACGCCGTAAATTCAGGAATAATGCCTAGTGAAACAAGCTCTGAAATCACAAGAGAGTTTTTTTCGCGATAATCAATGAGTATTTTCAATTTTTCACCGGCTTTTTCAGCAGATGTTTTTTTAGAAAATATGTCAAATAATTGTCTCATTCTTATTTCAATTTCTTTTGAAAATCATTGTTTATATTATTTCTTAAACCTTCTCTTACATCACGGATGGCAGAGTGCATCCTTCTTTCTTTGGCCCTTGAAGCGTAGAAGTGTGCTTCATCCCTGGTTTTTTTTGTGATAAGTACAATAAGCTTTCCGGGCATAAGTCTTGCTGTTCTGCCTGCGCGCTGAATTGCACGTATGGCAGAGGGAACAGGCTCGTAGAAAATAACAGCATTTACTTCAGGAATATCAAGCCCTTCTTCTCCTATGCTTGTTGCACAGAGAATATTTACAGAACCAAGGGCAAACTCTTGTATTATTTCTTTTTGCTCTTTTTGGCTTAAGCCTGTTTTTCCGTCGCCATCGCCCTTTACGGCCTGTCCGACGAAAACCTTGGCCCGGACCCCCTGTATTGCATTAAGATTTTTGCAAAGGGTCTTTGCCGTCTCTCGGTATTGCGAGAAAACCATCACCTTAGCTTTTTCATTTTTTGCAAAATCTTCTTCAATGATTTCTTTCAGGGTTTGTATTTTTGGGTGCTCGTAGCCATTATGCAAAAGCTCTTCTGTTTTTTTTAAGGCAAAAGTAAATTCTGGTTTGGCCACTAGTCTGATAACTCCCCTATTTGCTTTTTTTGCCGCCTGATGAAGAAGTTCTTTGAAATATCTATTGAAACTTGCCAATGTTTGCGTTTCGAGAAGCTCAAGGGCATGCTGCAGTTTTATTGCCTGCGCGCAGGTGCTTGCCGCGAGAAGGTTATTAAAATTCTTGTTGCCCCGCGCAATGCTTAGCATTAACCTTTTTTGGAGAGCAATAAGCTCTGTTTTTGAGGCAAATGAAAAAAGAACTTTTCTGTTTCTTAGTTCATCAACATATTTGTTAAACAGTTGAAGCAATGCATCCCGAATTTTCCTGTGCTCTGGAGAAAGGTCGACAAATATTTTCTCAAATTCAAGTTCCTGAATATAGGGGACCACATCCGGGCTTTCTCTTGTCCGTAATTCAACCTCTTCTATTGACAAGTTTTTACATATTTCTTTTATTTTAGTTGCCTCTGAACCCGGAGAAGCCGTCAAGCCAAGTATTCTTGGATGTTTAGAATCTGACATGTACTTTTTTGCGACATAATTATAGGAATAATTTCGAAAACAGCGATGAGCTTCGTCTTCTATGAGAAGGCAGACGTCTTCAAGGGAATACATCCCGTTGCTTACATCATTAGCAACGCACTGCGGTGTCGAAAAAACAATGTCTGCTGTTTCCCAAATATCTTTTCTTTTTCCGGAAGAAACAGAGCCTGTAAACAGTTGCATGTCCCCGAATAATTCAGGCAGGTGTTTTTTAAAATAAGAAATATGCTGTTCTGCAAGAGGTTTTGTAGGGGCAAGAAAAACTACCTTTTCTCCTGGAAACTTTTTCATGCGCTCAACAGTCAGCATGAGGGCTATGAGTGTTTTTCCCAGCCCGGTAGGAAGGACAACAAGGCAGTTTTTTTCTGTGCATGTATTAAAGATGATTTCTTGATATGCTCTCGGCGAAATCTTTTGCAAAAATTCCATTTTTATTTGATGCGATTTAATTTTAATATATCTGTTAGTATATCGTCTAAAAACCCCCACTTATTAATACTTTATGCCTATTGAGCTGCTGTTTTCATTAGCTATCCCTATTAAGAGAATTATTTCCTTATGCCATATGCTGCAAGAGCAATTGCAACAGCAATAAGAATCAAGCCGGTTATTGTCACAGTGCCTACAGGAGGAGCTGAGCCAACAGCATTGCCTGATATGCTACCTCTGTCTATGAAAAGAAATCCAGTAATAAAAGACACTGCCGCAAAGACAAGAGATGCTGTTTTTGCGTTAAAAGACCCTTTTTTATGCATTTTAATTATTGTTATTTGTGGTTTATATTTTTTACGTTTTTAATCCGCACAGAGGACAGGAGACTCAATATATCCATTTATTACCTCTGTGCTACACTTAAAAGGATTGTTATTTTCTTCACAATAACCATTAACTTGTAATTTATCTCCTGATTTGTAATTATTGGCAAATTCTATATAGCCGCTATTAAGCTCACCATTAGAGTTTCTTCCATCATATATGCATCTTCCTTCACATTGAGAAGAATTTGTGCAGGACTGCCCTGCATCTTTGTATGTGATAATACACATAGAATTTCCAGCAAGTCCAACACCCTCATAAGATCCGCCACTGTTCTTGCATCTAATGGATGGAATTAAAAAAATCAAGGCGATTACAACTAAAATAAAGAGTAAGATTAAACCAAGGACAATTGTTTTTTTCATTTTTACGTAAGGAGAAATGCATAGCCCAGTCCTATAAGGACAAGGGATGCAAGGAAACTCCATAATACGATATTTCCGAAAAATATTTTGTTTCCATCCAAATCAGAAAATGGGAGCATGCTGTAAAAAGCAAAGAAGACATTAAGCTTGGCGAAAGTTGGAAATCCAAGGAAGTAGGCTATTACAGCCGAGATAAGGCTGACAAAAACACCGACAGCAGCAATTGTCCCTATGTGTGATTCTGTCATCTCAGAGAAAGAATACAGTCCATGGCGTTTGGCTGACCGGTATGTTTTTGGTTTGACATCAAAGACCATTGAAGCCATCCATATGAAATTACCAAGAGAGATAAGAGCTGCAAGAATAGGGAGGATTATTCCTATTGGTACTGGCTTTCTGAAATAATAGTGTCTCTTGAATCCGTACCTTTCCATGCTCCAGGGCCTGATTTCTATTTCTGCTTCCGCATAAAAAGCAGATATTTTTTTTGCAGCTATATTCAGCAGAAGAATAATAAAAACAGCCATAAGAACATCAAGGAACATTTTCCATGAGCTTAGAAAACTTATGCTTACCGCAAGAACAATTGTAACAAGGACAAGAGTTCCTATTTCTTTTTTTCTGAGCATGAGTATAGCATGCTGGTTTTTTTTATAAAGTTTGTTGTTGTGTGTTTTTTTCTTATTTTTTAGAACTTTTAACAACAAAACCCCTGAATAGGCATCCCTTGACTGACGTGCTCTGCCGCGGCATTTTTTATTTCTAAAATAAGCCTTTTTTCTTGGAAAACAATATTTATATTAAAGCACGGAAAAGTATTTAAAGAGGAACAGATAATTTTTAATATGCGCGTCAAAAAGATAAGTGATGTTGTTGGCCTGAAGGTTTATACAGATTCAGGTGAATTCTTTGGACAAGTTGAAGAAGCAAATCTTGTTGACAATAAAATAGATGGCTGGAGGATAAGGGTTGGCGGCGCAGTTGCTGGTCTTGTTGGCGGCGCAAGAGGAGTTATTATTCCCCATCAGTTTGTAAAGGCGATAGGGGATGTATTTGTTATACATAAGGGCGCTTTGCCAAGCCAGGAAAATAGCTTTGAAGAGGTTCCTGTAGGAGATCTTGTTTAATTTATTTCTGAAATTTTAGCGATTTAGAATAATAAAGGGAATTAATGCAAAACACTATAGAGCGCATAACTTTTTTTTTGCGAAAAAGCAATTGTTAACAATTATTTTACCCATCTTTTATTACTCTCAAAATCTAATATTATAATAAACTTCCGCAGAATTTAAATAGTATAAATCTTACTTTTTTATAGATTAATATGGCAGTACAAGAGACAATTTTGCAAAGCTGGATTTTCACGAAATTTGCTTTCCCGTTCCTATTAATATTTTTTATATTGTATGGGGTACTTGAAAAAACAAAAGTTTTTGGAGACCAGCATAAGACAAATGCGCTTGTTTCTTTTGTTGTCGGCCTTATTTTTGTTGCAGCTGTGCAACCAAAGCTTATTGTCGAGAACCTCATTTTATTCCTTACAGTGGCTATAGTTGTTGTTTTCGTGGCTTTGTTGCTTTGGGGATTTATTATTGGAAAACTTCCTGAAATTCCGGGAAAGATTCAGGGAGGCATAGTGGTTGTTGTGATAATTGCTGTTGGGATTGCCACATTGTGGGCTGTCGGGGTAGAAGGAAGCTTATTTGATTTCCTTTTTAGGAGCAGTTGGAGCGGTGATTTCTGGACAAACGCCGCGTTTATTATTGTTGTGATTGCTGCTCTTGCGCTCATTATCGGCGGCGGAAAACTAAAGGGTTGATCTTGAAGGAATTTAGTTAGTTAAGAGCTAGTAAATTGTTAAGAATATGTTCATTTAAGTTAAGGGAGCAGACTCTACATTAAATTATCATTCAATTCTTAAGATACCTTTACCTGAAAACATATTTAATTAAAAATCGCTGTTTTTTCAAAAATAGTTTTTAGTAAGGAAAACTATTTAATCGATAATCGTTGTTATCTCAAAAATAGGTTTCTATACTGTAATAGAGAAACATATTTAAAGAATATTTGATAAATAGATGGTATGCTTGAAAGTCTTTTGAGTTTCCAGTTCGGGGGTTTTTATGGTGGCACTGTCGGAAATCTTTTGTCTTACTGGGAACAGGCAGGAGTTTTTAGCTATGTTCTTCCTTTCTTGTTGATTTTTGCCATTGTTTTTGGAATTTTGATGAAAATAGGCGTTTTTGGCGACAACAAAGGACTAAATACTGTTATAGCCCTTGTGATCGGCCTTCTTTCTCTTCAATTTGAATTAGTGCCTATTTTTTTCTCTGAAATTTTTCCAAGAGTCGGGGTGGCCCTTTCAATCCTTTTAGTTTTAATTATTCTTCTTGGATTGTTCTTTGATTCAAGGAAAAATCAAGTAATTAATTATTTTCTTCTGGCAGTAGTTGTTATACTCTTTATAGCTGTTTTGATTAAGACGTCAGGATATCTAGGATGGTATTCTGGATATTGGTGGTATGCCCACTGGCCTGAAATTATTGGAGTTATAGCTCTCATTGTCATCTTTGGTGCAGTTATAGGAAGCGTTAGTGGAAAAAAACCAAAAATGCCTCTTGAGTTGAGTTTAGGACCTAATAATTGATAACTTTTTATTTTTTAGAGTGCCTTCTTCTCGTGATTTTTGTTGATTTGTGCACTGTTTGATGCCCTGGATGTGCCTTGCTTGTATGTTGAGTGTGATGTTTTGCTTCTGTGGCATTAGCAACCTTATTCACAATCTTCCCAAAAGAATCCTGCATCATGCTCATTTCTTTTCTGACTGTTTCAAGGCCAGAGCCGTATGAGCCTACTTTTTCAAGGATAGATGCCTGAAGCTTGTCAATGATTGTTTCAATTCTTCTTAATCTGTCTGAAATATTCTCTATCTTTGTCTGGGCCAAAACACGGAATTCAGTCATTTCATCAATCTTTTTCTGAAGGGGTTTGTTTTTCTCAACAAATACCTGTTCTGCAACTTCTATCATAGTATCTGTATCACCAACTCCTGCAGACTGATCATATTGGGCATATTCATAGCCCTCTTGGGGAGCCTGCAATTGCGGCTGGGGAGAATATACTTCTTGAGGTTGGTATGCCTCAGATTCTTCTTCTTGAGAAATTTCTTTTGTCATATATCTCGGCATAGGCTGCATGGGATACATCCCTGGCCGGGGAGGAGTCAAATCCTCGTCGCTTAATGTTCCCCCTTCAAGTCCTTCAAGGGGAAGCCTTTCAAGTTCCTGCCCATCTTCATTCCCAAGAATTGATGGCTGCATTCCTTCTGTCCCTGTGCCGGTATCTGAGACAGCAGATTTTATCTGAGCTCTTCCTAAGGCATCATTTATCTCTCCTGGCGAAATCCCTTCTTCCTGCAGTCTGCTAGAGATTTCAGAATCTCTGATTCCCTGTGATTTTAAATCCATTACCTGGTCCAAGACGCTCATTTTTATTACCTCTTTTTATTCATTACATCTGTGGCAAGGATGCCTCTGGTTTCAAACCGAGCGAGGGATTGCCACTCCTGAAATTTAATTCTGTTAAGTATGTAAAATCATATAGGTTATAACTAAATATGCTACTTTTCCTTAATCTTGAATCTCTTTGCGTTAACATTTTTTTTTGTTTATCTGATAACTCATTCTTTAGCGCGGCGTTATTTATTTTTTAGTTAACTTTTAATAATAAAGCCCTGCTACTTGCCTGTTGTTGCGCCCCTTTTACTTTTAACATCTTTTCCCTATCATACATATAATTATCATTTTTTTAAATCTTTTTTTCTTACAAATTCAAGGGGTTGGAACATTTTTGCCTGTTTGATAAGCAGTTCGAGATCTTCTTTTCTCGCAAATTTGGAAAACTCTCCGGAAGCTGTTTCCAGAAAAGAAACGAGGCGTTCCATATTTTTCTTTAAAATCTCCAGCTCCTTTTTTATTTCAATGATGTCTTCTGAAGTTTTTTCTTTTGTTTCTATCAGATTTTGGCCTATCAATAAAATGCGGTCGCGAAGCATCTTATTTTTTTCTTCCAAATCTCTGAACCGTACGTTAATATTTGCCCAAAAAGAATCTTCTGAAGGCATTGTTTCCGCCATAAGCAGAATAAGTTCAAGCGGTTTAAATTTGTTTGTGTCTTCGTACTTTGTTCTGACCGGAATATAAAACATTTTAAACTGTTTTGTATTTATTTTTATAAGTTGAAAAATGGCAGAAAAAGAGGACCCTCAGGGAAATAAGCTTTACGGATATGAAATAAAGAGAGAAGGCGGAGAAGACATACTTTACTTTAATTATCTTGGGGCACCATATGTGCCAAGTGTCTCTGAATCGGGAGAGGTGATGGCCAGGGCAATTGATGCTCTTGCAGAAAATCCAAACATATCAAGAATTATTTTTGTGCAGCAAAAAAATTACAACTATGATTTTGAAGAAACAAGCATGCTGCTTGAGGTGGCGCAACTATACACTTATCTGGTCAGACAAGAAAAAATCCTTTCAAAAGAAAAGATAGGTGCGCTTGAACAATTTTTCCCAAAAAGATACAATGCCCTTTTTACATTTCTTCTCTTACTGAAACAGGATCCCCTGGCTGCTTATTCTGAACTGAAAAAAATCCTCATAAGCGCGAGGATTTTGCTTGAGAAACTTGGTCCTGGTTTTAGATCTGACCAGGCAAATTATGTTGGTTTTCTGGAAAGGATTCTTTCTCTTATTGAAAATACAGCTCTTCTGCAGAAAGCAATGCCTTATCTTGATAGCTATTCAAAAGGAGACAGAGAAATCTATGGAAAAATTTTCAGGCCTGATGTTATTCCTAATTTTACTTTTACAAGACTTGTATCTGAATTGCCTGAAGATACAGAAATTGTTGATCAATATGAGATTTCAAGCGAGGATTTTGATGTTTCTCTTGTTACAATCCTTAGAAAAAGAGACGAGCCCAAACTAACCTACCATGTCTTGCCTCCTGAAAATAATCTTGGGGAAGAGCACACAGGCCTATTGAACATGGCCCGCAGGGTTTTAATTGAGCACCAGCCCAAAGCAGAAGAATTCACAGATACCGAAAGAACAAGACAAGTTTTCTTTAACATTTCAAAAGACCTGATTCAGGATCTGGCTCAAAGCAAAGGCATGAGGTTGAAGTATAAAGACATAAACAAACTTGCAACTATCCTCGTAAGGAACACTATTGGTTTCGGGCTTATTGAAGTGCTGTTGCAGGATAAAAAAATCCAGGACATTTCTCTTAATGCGCCAATTTCAATGATCCCTATTTTTATCCGCCATCAGGAATATGATGAATGCCTTACAAACATAATTCCGAGTCAGGAAGATATTGATTCTTGGGCTGCAAAATTCCGCCTGATATCTGGGAGGCCTCTTGATGAAGCAAATCCCATACTCGATACACAGCTTGAGATAGGAAAAAATTCGTCCAAGAGGGGCCAAATTAGGGCAAGAATTGCAATAATACAAAAGCCCCTAAGTCCAGATGGACTGGCCTATGCAATCAGGCGCCACAGAGAGGAGCCTTGGACGTTGCCGTTGTTTGTGCAAAACAGAATGATTAATCCTTTTACTGCAGGACTTCTTAGTTTCTTGATTGATGGTTCAAGAACTCTGCTTGTTGCAGGAACAAGAAGTTCTGGAAAATGTGTTGATGGTAATACTCTAATACAATTGTCTGATGGGAGAATTACTAAAATAAAAGAAATGCTTGGCGAAAAAAAGAGAGATATTGGAGATGGACAAATTTATTATCCAGCAGTTGATGCAAATCTTCCTTCTTTACATAATATGAAAATATCAGAAAAAAAATTAACCGACGTCTGGAAAAGAGCCTCTCCGAAAAAAGTTGTGAGTCTAAAGACAAAATCCGGCAAAGAAATTATTACTACAAAAGAGCATCCATATCCTTTTTATGATTACAATAGTTTACAAATCAAATACGCTCAATCAGACAAATTAAAAGTTGGTAATTTAATAGCCTCACCACGGCTTATAAATATAGAAGGAAGAGATATTTCATTTAATTTGAAAGGTAAAGGATATTGTATTGGGGAAGAAAAGGATCACTACCTCCTAAAAGGAAAAACTAACTCATCAATTGTGAGATTTCCAAAATATTTAACCAAAGAATTAGCAGAGTTTATTGGATTAGTAATCGGAGATGGACATATTGATACAACTAAATTAGAGTTCTATAATAGTTGCAGTGAACTAAGAGAAAGATATATTTCATTAATTAAAATGTTTGGGGTTCCATACAAAGTTTTTACCTCTCGTACTACTACTGTTGTCCAAATATCCTGCAGGGTTTTGTCTAAAGTCCTAAGTGAAATTTTTGACATTCCGCTTGGAAATAAAGCCGGTAAAATAGTTATTCCAAAATTTATTCTTCAGTCTAAAAATGAAATTTTAGCTTCATTTTTAAGGGCATATTTTGATACAGATGGATATATCCCAAAGAAAAAGAAAGATATTGAACTGGTAAGTGCCAGCAAAATAATGGCTGAACATATAAGACTAGCGTTGCTAAGATTTGGAATAGTGTCTTTTACTAAGAAAAAATTAATTAATGACGCTCTTTACTACAGAATTTTAATAAGAGGCCGTTTCGCCGACGAGTTCTGCAAGAAAATAGGATTTACTCACCCTAAAAAGAAGCAAAGATCAGAAGATATGCTCTCTATGAAATATATTGAAAACACGAATGTTGATGTAATTCCATTTGGCAATGAAATTTTGTCTGATTTGAGGAGAAAATTAAGAGTCAATCCCAAAATTCATAGAGATTCTGGAAAAGATTATTGGGCATATGAAAATAATCAGTACAGGGTCAGCAGGAAATGGTTTGGCAAGATACTCGAGTTCTATATGGAGAGATACGAATTTATGAAATCAATGGAAAAAAAAGCAGAAATTTTAAGAGGTATAGCAGAATTTGACATGAATAATTATTTTGACAAAATAGAAAAAATAAAGATTGCTTCAGATCTATCCTACAGTAATATATCTTTGAGAACAGGTCTATCGGAAAGAGGAGTTAGAAAAATATTAAATAACCAGAAAGCAGGGAGCTTAGAAGTTTTAAATAAGTTTTCAGGAATTTTAGGATTATCTACGGAAGTTGTTGCAGTTAATTCATTTATGGCTGGAACTGTTTTGGCAGAATTCAGAAAAGAACTAAATATTTCAAACGAAGAGTTTGCTTCCTCTGGGGTTAGTTTTGCGACGGTAACTAACTTATTTAATGGGAATTATAGTCCTAGTTTTAATACATTACAACTTTTAGCAAAAAAGGCAATAGAAATCTATCATAAAGTTGTTTGCAAAGAAACAGAAAGATTCTTAACTGAAATATATGAACTATCAATATCTGATATATTTTGGGATGAAATTATTTCTATTGAAGAAATTGACCAAGTTGGCGATTATGTTTATGATTTAACTGTTGAAAACACACACAATTTTATTGCGAATGGATTAATTGCACATAATACCTCTTTGCTTGGAAGCCTGATGCTTGAAATAATTCCGAAATATAGAGTAATAGTGATTGAGGACAGTTTGGAATTACCAGTCGAATCTCTGAGAGAATTGAAGTATGATATTTTAAGAATGAAAGTTCGCAGTGCTCTTTTGAAAACAACGACAGAAGTCAGTGCAGATGACGGAATAAGGACAAGTTTAAGACTTGGAGATAGCTGTCTTATCATTGGAGAAGTTCGTAGCTTAGAGGCACAGGCTCTTTATGAGGCGATGAGGGTGGGCGCTTTGGCGAATGTTGTTGCAGGAACAATTCATGGGGCATCTCCCTATGGAGTATTTGATAGGGTTGTAAATGATCTTGATGTTCCGACAACAAGCTTTAAAGCAACAGATATAATTGCTGTTGCAAATCCCATCAAAACAGCAGATGGATTGCATTCTTGGAAAAGACTTGTTCAGCTTTCTGAAGTAAGAAAACATTGGACTAAAGATCCCCTTGAAGAAAAGGGTTTTGTTGACCTGTTAAAATATAATGTTGAAACAGACGAGTTGGAGCCGACAGAGGAGCTAATCAATGGAGACAGCGAAATAATAAAAGACATAGCATCCAATGTGAAAGGATGGGCCGGCAACTGGGATGCTGTTTATGACAATATTCTCTTAAGGGCGAAAATAAAAGAAGAAATAGTAAAAACAGCCGAAAAGATAAAAAATTACAGGATTCTGGAAGCTGGATTTAACACAGATGCAAACCACGCTTTTCACAGAATCTCTGATGAAGTAAGAAAGGAAATAGGATTACCACTTGGAGAAAAAGTTTTCCCGGAATGGCAAAAATGGTTGGGTAAAAAGATTAAAGGGAAGAAGATTTAAAACTCGCCTAAGTGTAGTCGAGTTAAAGGGAAGAAGATTTAAGATGAAAACACGATGGAGAATTGTTTTTGGAGTAATCACTTTAGCAGTAATAATTTATCTTTTGAGGAAAATAAGTTTTATTGAAGTTTGGGTGTTGATTGTTGAAGCAAATAATTTTTATTTTCTCCTTGCTTTTTTGGCAGGAGCAGCAGCCCTTTCCGTATTCAACATAAGATCAATGCATTCTGTTAAAAATGTTGTAAGAATGAAATATTGGTTTTCTTTTGAAACAACAATGGCCAATTTTTTTATTAATATCATAACCCCTGGAGCAAGCATAGGTGGAGAACCGGTTAGAGCGTATTTCATTGGGAAAAAATATAAAAAACAAAAAGCTAAAATTTTTGGAGCCCTGCTTGTCGACAGACTCATTCATGGGATTGTATCTGTTTTTTTCATAGTGGCGTCTTTACTTTTTATCCTTAAGTTCATTCCAGTTACCTATGAACTGAGAATTATCTTCCAGACAATCCTTTTTTTTATATTCTTTTTAGCAGTCCTCATAGTTTTTGTAAATGTTTGGAACAAGGAAATAAGCCTGGTTAAGATAACAAACAAGTTTAGGTCAATTATTTCAAAGAAAAAAACACAAGGAGAATCTTTTGCAAAGCACCTGGGAAATTTTGAAAAAACGTTTAAGGCCACGATAAAAAACAAAAAGATTGTTTTTGTTGCTGTAATTCTGTCATTTATTTATTGGATGCTATATTTCCTTATTTCATATTTCCTTTTTTTGTCTTTTAATGCAAAGATAAGTTTTTTTCTTGTCATAATTGTTGTTAGCATAGGGAATTTTTTCGGAGACTTTTCTCCAACTCCCGGGGGTATTGGATTTGTAGAGGGAGTAATGTTTTTTGTATACTCTCTTCTTGGAGTCAGCATTTCTCTTGCACTGGCAGTTGCTTTGCTGAGCAGAATTGTGGTGTATTCCTTTTCGATTATTGTCGGAGGATTAAGCCTGATCCATCTTGAAAAAACAATTGGTAGCTGAATTTTGTATTAATTGAAAAAGTTAAGTCTTTTCTCTTTTGCTTGGCGAACCGGGCCTCGCATGCCTTGAAAAAATCTCTTGTGATTTATTTTATAATATCAGAAATTTTATAATATCAGAAAATGGCGAGCAGGCAAAACTTAAAGTTTATTAATTGTGTTTCATTCTTTAACCTATTAATAAATCATCTATAAAAAGTGGTGAAAAATGCCTTTGTCTGGAAGCAACATTGATGAAATTTTAAGGAAATACGGAAGCAAAATAGAATCTCAGCTCTCAACGCAGAAAACAGAAAAAGTAGATTACAGCCAGGAATATATAAAATTTAAGAATGAGATGGCTCCTGAAATATCTAAATTTGAGCGCTGGTGCAAAAGCCTTGGAAATGTAATCAAGCTGAAGATATCTGAAAAAGACGCAATAAAAATTAAGAAAGACCTTGATATAGCCCATTTGGACTTAGAGCCCTGGCAGCCAATAACTCTCAGCGGGATGGCTTTTTTCTCTGTGCTTTTTGCAGGCATTTTCATTGCCCTGGCGATCTTGCTTATTCAAGGCAGCTTCCCTATCTTATTCTTTTTTCTTATTGTGATTTTTTCTTTTTTTGTATTTTATGTGGTTAAAGCATGGCCTTCAAGGATTGCGAACTCTTGGCGTTTGAAAGCATCCAGCCAAATGGTTCCTGCAATTCTATATATTGTTGTTTATATGAGGCATACTCCAAACCTGGAAAGAGCTGTCGCATTTGCATCTGAACATTTAGATTATCCTCTTGCATTAGATTTCAAAAAAGTTTTTTACAATGTTCAGGTCGGAAAATTTTCAACAATAAAAGAAAGCCTTGATAATTATCTTGAAACCTGGAGAGATTATTCTCCTGAGTTTATAGAGTCCTTCCATCTTATTGAAGGCAGTTTATTTGAGCCAGACAACGCCAGAAGAATTGCTCTGCTTGAAAAAGGACTGCAGGTTGTTCTTGACGGGGTTTATGAAAAAATGCTTAAATTCACTCATGAAGTTAAAAGCCCTTTACAGAACATTTACATGCTAGGGGTTGTTCTTCCAACTCTTGGGCTCGCACTTTTACCTCTTGCAACAGCGATGCTTGGCGGCATATTAACTTGGGTTCATGTTTTCATTCTTTTCAACCTCATCATTCCTTTCCTTGTATTTTACCTAACAGACAAAGTCTTATTCTTAAGACCGGGCGGGCATGGTGATTCTTCTTTACTTGAGAGAAATCTGCTGTATCCCAAATACAGGAGCAAAGAACCTTATTTCAAGGCGTTTTTGATAGTCCTGCCTCTTTTTATATTAGGGTTGCTGCCTTTCATCTTTCAATTCACACCAATTCCGGACATGCTTGGATTGCAGAAAGATTATACATTTGCAGAACTTGGATTTTCATCATTGGGCGACCAGAAAATTTTTGGGTTTGTTGAAACAGCTTCTGGAGTGAAAGGGCCCTTGGGTATAGGGGCTTCGTTATTGAGCATGCTTATTCCATTGGGGATAGCATTATTCTTTTCTATGGCTTACAAGGAGAGAACAAGAGAACTTGTAATTGAAAAAGAAAAAACAGAGAAGTTAGAAAAAGAATTTAATAATTCTCTTTTCCAGTTGGGAAACAGAATAGGTAATGGTGTTCCTGTTGAAATCGCATTTGGAAAAACAGCAGAATCTTCCAAAGGACTACAAACAGAAGAATTTTTTCAGAGAGTTAGCTATAACATAAGGCAGATGGGAATGGGCGTTGAAAAAGCAATCTTTGACAGGAGAAGAGGAGCGATTTTATTTTACCCTTCAGGATTAATCGCAACAAGCATGAGGATCCTTGTGGAAGCAGCACAGAAAGGGCTGCAGATTGCCGCTCTAAGCCTCATGAGCATTTCAGAATATGTCAAAAACATACATAAGATAACAGAAAGACTGAAAGACCTTCTTGCTGAAGTCATTTCAGATATGAAGAGCAACATGAATTTTCTTGCTCCGTTACTCGCAGGAGTTGTTGTTGGTTTGTCTGTCATGATTACATCCATCTTGACAAGATTGAGGCTGATTTATGATGTTCAGGGAGCAGAAGCTGTGCCTGCCGGACTTGGAAATCTCATTGAGTCTGATGGAATATTTCAGGTTACAAATATGATTCCTCCTTATTTTTTACAGATAATCATAGGATTGTATCTTATTCAGATAGTCTTCATTTTGACCAGGACTCTTGTGGCTGTTGATTCTGGAGAGGACAAGCTTGCAAAGACAAGCAAAACAGGAAAAAATCTAATGAAGTCAATCCTTCTTTACGTCATAACTGCGTTTGGAGCAACAGTTTCTCTCTTTATCCTTACATCGATAGTGGTTGGGGGATTGGCTTAGGGATTAAAGAATAAACGAATTTTATCATATAGAATTGCCAACTTTTAGTTATAGGATATATCTCGCTAAAAACATTTATTAACTATTATGAATTTTCTTAAATATGACTAAAAAAAGAGGGATAGTTGCCGATTATCTCCCATGGATACTTATAGCTATTGCAATTCTTGTCATACTTATGGTTGCGATTTTCCTTCTGAGAGGTCAAGGAGTTTCACTTATAGATAAAATAAAAGGGATTTTTAGATGAGTTTAAAATGGTAGAATTGACAACAGAGAACCTGATAAAGATAATCCTTGGGATACTTGTTTTTGTTGCTGTTGTTTTTGGCGTGTATCTTGCCTTCAAAAACAATATACTTGATTTTTTCAAGAACCTGGGAGGGAATGAAACAGGAAATGTTATTTTAAGTTTAATTAGATGAAATGTTAAATAAAAAGAAAATAATTGAAAAAGAGGCGATAAGGTATTATGCATAATAAAAAAGGGTTTCTTTTGGCAGAAGAAACCCTGAAGATAATCATAACAGTAATTGCCATAGGATTTCTTGTTTATTTCCTTGTTTCATTGTATTTTGCAAACCAAGAAACAAAAGAACTCAAACAGGCTGAAGAAACCCTAAAGTTTCTTTTAACAGAAGCAGAAGCCGGAAGGGCAAGTGTTGACATTTACAATCCAAAAAACTGGTGGATTTCTAGTTGGTCTCAAGAAGTTGAAACTGGGCTCAGAATTGTTCAACCAACACAACACCCGGAATATTGTTCTAATCGCGAATGGGAAGCCTGTATTTGTATTTGTAGTGGGGCTGCTGTTGGGCAATGCAATGAGATGGGGGTTTGTTTAGAAAGTTCTGGATTTGCTATTGAAAGTAAAGCCATAAAAATTGATAATCCCCCAATAAACATTAATATTGACTCGGAAAATAAACTTTTAATAAAAGGAACTTAAAATGAGTCTTGATGAATTCATAAAATATGCCATATGGATAATAGTATTTTTGGTGGCTTTATCAGGCATATACTTTTTAACAAAAAGATTGGGAATGATATAAGTGATAAAAATGAAAACTAATAAGATGCGAAAAATGCAGAGTATATTAAGTGAAAAGCATGTCTATTTAATTAGAAAAAGAAGCGATGGGTTTTAGAATGAGTATAAAAAGTAAGAAAGGCGAGCTGACGACAACGCAACTTGTAACAATTATAGTACTTATAGTCAGCTTTGTTATCATTCTCTTCCTGATTTTTCGGTTGAATCTTGGGCAGACAACAGATGCTGAGATCTGCCATAACTCTGTTATTTTAAGAGGGCAATCAAAATTAAACTCAGGACCGCTTGATTGTAAAACAGAATATCTCTGCATTTCTGGGGGAGAAGAATGTGCTGATTTTTCTGCTACAGAAGAGATAGATGTTGATGTAAAAAATGAAGATGGGATCATGATGGTCCTAGCAGACAAAATGGCTGAATGCTGGTGGATGTTTGGAGAAGGGAAAGTAAATTATGGAAAGACTGAATTTATTGAAACAGAGGCAGAATATGCCATGTGTTCTACAATTTCATTTGACTCTTCCATACAAAAACAGATATCTGAAATATCCTATTCGGATTTTTATGATTATTTGGAAAAAGCAAAAAAAAGTCAATCACAGACATATTTGCAGTATCTTTATGGTGTAAGCGATGTCGAATCCTTTACAAGGGATGAACAGGTTAGCATAGACATTTCTCAGGACGCTATTCTGACAAGTGAGAAGTATTCTATAATAACCGGGATAAAAAATAATCCAACTGCCCTTGCTAAAGACGTTGTCTTAAGGGTTTATCTTGTTCCGACAGCAGAGTTGGGTTCCAGGTTGGTTCCAAATCGGGAGTTCATAACCAAGGCATAAAATGTTATCAATAAGAGATAAAAAAGGAAACATCCTCACAGAAAATATAATTTTTATTGTCCTGAATCTTGTTTTTATAACTATTCTTATTCTTTTCCTATTCACAAAAGTAGGAAGCGCCGCTGTGCTTGAGGAAAAATATGCGAAAGAAATTGCAATGCTTATCAATGCGGCTGAGCCTGTAATGACAATTGATTTAAAAATGGACAAGGCAATTGAAAAGGCCAAAGGAGAGAAATTTCCCATTGGAGAAATAGTGAAAATAAATGGCAATATAGTCACGGTAAGACTTAAAGAAGAAAGCCAGGGCTATTCTTATAGTTTTTTCAATGATGTTAATGCAATAGCGAATCTTGAAACCCAAAATAAAACGAGCTATTATTTTGTCATAACGGAAAAGCAATAAAAATGAAAACTAAAGGGGCTGAGAAGATAATATCTGTATACTGGTTTGCAATACTTTTCATAGTCGCTGCCGCTGTTGTTTATATGGTATTCTCTTTTTACGGAGAGCCGTACGATGTAAGGGGAATTGAAACCGGCTTGCTTGTTGACAGGATTGCCGACTGTCTTAATTCAGGAGGTTACATAAATGAAGACTGGCAGAATCTTGATGAAAGCAATATTTTAGATGAATGCAGGCTGAATTTTAATGTTGAAGATACAAGTGGATGGAATGATGACCAATATTATATTGAAATAGAAATATCTGAATTTAATTCAGGGAAGATCCTTGAGGAAGTTTTTGCCGGAAACAGAAATTTAAATAATAATTGTGGCATTGAAAGCAGAAATTTTCCTGTTTGCCTGGAAAGGAGCATGTATTCTGTTGATGAGGAAAATAATCAATATAAAATAAGAATCTTGTCTGTAATAAGAAAAACAGAAAAAAATGTTCAATAAAAAAAGAAAAGTCAGCAATAGGGTGCAGATTGGAAAGAAAATACTAAGATACGATTCGTCCAGACATGGCCAAATCGGAGAAACCATGACATGGATAGTTGCAACAATGGTGATAATTGTTATCCTTGCCCTGTCTATTCTTGTTGCATCTCTTGTTGGGAATAGCAGGGAGGTAAGTGGCCAGGATTTTCAGAATAAAGATGTTCTTGCTTCAAAATCTTTTTTCTCCTATTTATTGACAAAAGATAGCGGGGGAGAAACAGTCTACAAACAAATACAATCAGAAGAAAACCTGAACGATTTTAACGGGAATTTGGGAAGAGATATTTTTTTGGATTTTTATTCAAAAGAATATTTAGATATGTGGGTTGGTCTTTTTTTTGACAGGACTTTTAACCCCTCTCCTTCAAATGACTATTTTGGTGACAGGCCCTTTGAAATAAGGGTGGGCTATATTAGAAGAAACATTCCACATATAACACAAGAGGTTTTCTTGGATGAAAATAAATCTCTTGAGTTAGCTCTAAAAATCGAGAACTAAAATGACAAGAAAAATGAACAAACGAGGAGATGTTCCGGTGACTATTCTTGTGCTGGGAGTTGTTGCTGTTTGCATAATGGCAATATTAAGTTTTTACATTTCCCTCATTAATGTAAAAGAGGGTTTTGATGTGGGAGCTGTAAAAGAGGCCGCGCTAGTAAAAGATCAGGCTGAACTTTATGAGGGTCTGGGGTATAACCAGCAGGAAATAAATGAGATTCTTGGAATCATCGATGATGGCGATGAAAGATACTATTTTATAAAATACAGGGGCATTTCGGTAAAATACAACCTCCCACGATAAAAACATTTTTAAACAAAATAAACGTAAAGTTCATATGAATATCTCGAGTAAAAGAGGCCAGGGCTTATCAACTAATGCTATAATACTAATAATCCTTGGAATAATAGTTCTTGTTGTGCTTGTTTTAGGATTTACAATAGGTTGGAACAGGCTTCTTCCATTTGTTTCATCAAACAATGTGGAGAACATACAGACAGCATGCAGTACTGCCTGCTCTACGGGAAATAGTTATAATTACTGCACTTTTCCAAGAGAAGTTAATGACGGGACAAACGAGAAGTTTATATCTTCTTGTTACAATCTTACACAAGGAGAATTTGCGTCCAGAAATTATGGAATACAGGAATGCCCTTCCGTAAATTGCAACCAATAATAATTATCTTTACTGGTTTTTTCTGGGAACTCGCGCCTTGGATAGGTCGAGTTAAAGAGGTGATATGCCCTTCGCAAGCGAAGGGCTTTGTTTTTAATTAAGAAGCAGAGAGGAGGAAGCCAAGAGATATTTCTAAAGAGATGAATTGTTTACAATATTATATAATAATCACAAAATAAATTTCTGAGAAATTTATTTAAATTCAACCTTTCTTTATAAAACATGGATTACGGATTTTCTGAAAGAAGAAACAAGAGAAGGGAAAAGAGAAAGGAGAACAAGAAATATCCTTATAAGAAGGGTGGCAAGCGCAGAAGCTCGGAGATGGGGAAGAAATAAACTTATCGCTTCTTTTTAAATAATTTTAAGAAATAAAAAAGGTTGTTAATCATTGAAACCCTAAATATATGTAACTGTTACTATGGATTTTTTATATTAAATCCTTTTTTGTTAATCCAGGGTTCAACGAAGCAATTTTTAATATCATCGGCTATTAATTCAAGCTGGGCGAGTTATTGGGATTCTTACATATTAGAATAATTTTTATCCAACAATTTTAGATAACATTATAAATCTTATTTGCTAAATCCAGATTATGTTAGAGGTGATTTTTTTATTCGTGTTTGCATTAATTTGGGTAATGTTTGCCCTTGTGCAGGATATAAGAACGACAGAAATAGCGAACTGGGTCAGCTTTTCTTTGATAATTTTTGCTCTTGGCTTTCGGTTTTTTTATTCTCTTTTTTCCTCAGGTGGCTTCGGGTTTTTTTACTATGGCCTTATCGGGCTTGCTGTCTTTTATGCCCTTGGCAATCTTCTTTATAATGCGAAAATGTTTGCTGGGGGAGATGCAAAGCTTTTCATTGCCCTTGGTGCTGTGTTGCCTGTTAGTGGGGGTGTTTTTTCTACTTTTGAGAATTACTTATTCTTTCTTTTCATTTTTCTTATCGCGGGCGCTGTTTACAGCCTGATGGCCAGTTTTATTCTTTGTATCCGGCATTATAAGGGATTTAAGAAAGAATTTTGGAAACAATTCAAAAAGAAGAAAATGCTGGTAAATATGGCAATCCTTGCCGCGATTATTATCGCCCTATTAGGATTAGTTATTAGTAATATTTTATTCTATTTTGCAATATTGATATTTATTATTCCTTACCTTTACCTCTTTGCGAAAGCAGTAGATGAATCTACAATGATAATAGAAATAAATACTGGAGAGTTAAGGGAAGGAGACTGGCTTTACAGGGATGTTAAGGTCAAGAGGAAGACAATCAGAGCAACATGGGACGGATTAAGCAGAACAGACATCTCTTTTTTGAGAAAACACAAGAAAAAAGTTTTGATAAGAAAAGGCGTGCCCTTTACCGGCACTTTTTTGATAAGTGTTATAATTTACTTTTATTTCCTGATTAGCACATCAGGGAATCCTTTTTGGTAGCCAAAGTTTTTCCTGGAATTTTTCTGCCCTTTTTATTCTTTTTTTAATGACTTTTTTTTCGCCTGTTTTTTCCCTAGCCCTTTTTTGAACTCTTTTTTTTAATGTTTCCTGTAGTTCTTTTAGATCATCGGGATTTGCAGGTTCTGGCTTGCTTTCTTCTGAATCAGTGCTGTCATAGATTGGAATGACATTCAAAACTTCATGCCCCAAAAGATTTTTTGATTCTATTTTTACTGTTTCTGGTTTTAATTTTGTTTTCAGAAGAGAAGAAATTTTTTTTGCCAATTTTTTTGCCTCTTCAGGCATATCTGTTTCTGAACTTACGTGTTCTTTTGGTATTACTATTACATGACTTTTTGCCATTGGATTTATTTCAAGTACAGCAAGGGCTTTTTTGTTTTCAGTCACCTTATATGATGTTATGTCTCCCGAGACAATTGAACAGAAAATACAGTTTTCCTTGCCCTGGCCCTGCCCGCCTGATCTGATAAGATTGTTTTTTATAAGAAACTGCTCAAGCTGCTCTGAGTCCATAGCCTCTATTTGATCTTTTGCAAACTGCTTCCTGTCCTCTGGAAAAGTAGACTCTATCTGTGCGATCAACCTTTGTTTTATTGTTTCTGTTTGCTCTGGAGTTAGCATAAAAAAGAATTGTAACTTTTATTAATAAAACTATTGGATTGACATTATCTGATTTTAATATGATTAATAACAATAACAAAAATGACCAGGTCAGAGTATTATAACATTTAAACGACCCAGGTTGGAAATGCAAAACTTTAGTTTGATAATTGAAAGAATTATCCTATTGCCCTTCTGATGTCAATAATCTGGACAGAGCTGACATTTTGAATTTTTTGCAGTTGTGATTCAAGAGTATCAAGCTCTTTTTCCTCTGGCCATCCAAACATGACAATTATTGCTTTTAATCCAAAAGCTATTGGCTCAACGTCAAACTGCGGATTTTTCACGCTGTTTCTTTCAAGAATTTCTCTTATGCCTGCTTCTATATCCTGAAGATTTGTTTCCGGAGATGAAGGCATGATCTTTATTTTTACTGCCACTATGCTCATAGTTTATCCTAAGAATTTTAGTTTATAAAACATTAGGTTCATATTTTTGATAATAATTCTCAAAAATGGCAATTTGGTATTTATGGCCTTGTAATCAGCTTTTTTACTTTAGCAAAAGGGTATTTTGCAGTTACAAAATAATTAAAAACCCCTGCTATTTTTCTCATTTATGCAAGGAAATTATGAAAGGATTTTGGATAAGATATCAAGAATTTCCGGGCTTGAAAAAAAAGAGCTTGAACAGAGGATTGCGGCAAAGAGGTCAAAACTTTCCGGTTTGATAAGTCCAGAAGGCGCGGCCCAGGTTATTGCTGCCGAGCTTGGGATTTCTTTTGAGGGAGAAAAACTAAAGATAAATGAGCTGCTGCCAAGCATGAGAAAAGTGAATACAATAGGCAAGGTCATTAATATATTTCCAATAAGGGCATTCACAACAAAGCGCGGCGAGACCAGCAAGGTTGTTAATTTTTGGATTGCAGATGAAACAGGAAATATTAAAACAGTTTTGTGGGACACAAACCATATAGAACTACTTGAACAAGGACAAGTTAAAGAAGGAACTGTTGTTGAAATAACAAACGGCAGCATGCGGGATTCAGAACTGCATCTCGGAAGCTTTTCCGGGTTTAAAGTAAGCCCTGAGATTTTTGGGGAGGTGAAGACAGAAAAGACATTCAGGGAGAAAAGCATCAATGATTTCAAAAAAGGAGAAAGCACAAGCACAAGGGCATTCATCCTCCAGATTTTCGAGCCCAGATTTTTCAATGTATGCCCTGAATGCAACAAAAAAGTTGTTCAGGAACAGGAAGCCTCTGATTTTTCTTGCTCTGCACACGGGAAAGTTATTCCTGAGAAGAGAGCTGTCGGAAATCTTGTTATAGATGACGGCACTGCTTCTATAAGGGCTGTTTTCTTCCATGAAGCCCTAAAAAATCTCGGATTTTCAGCACTGGACGATTCTGCCAAGTTTTCTGAAGAAAAAGAAAAGATTCTTGGAAAAGAGATGTTCTTCACAGGAAATGTCAGGCAAAATAATTTTTTCAATACGATAGAGTTTATAGTTGACGAGGCAAAAGATGTGCAGCATGATGAACTGATAACGAAATTAGAGGGTCTCGAAAGCCAGCAGTGATTACGAAAGAGCCCAAATAACCTTTCATTTTAAACTATATCTGGAATACGAATAATCTTTATAAACAACAGTTATGTTTGGCTTTTATGGCTGTTAAAACCGAAAAAGAAACTCGTCCAAGCGTGGCGGAGTTAAAGGAGATAAAAGAGGCTGTTTCTGAACCGAATGAAGAAAAAGGGGTAAAACTGACAGACTTGCCCGGGGTGGGGCCTGCTGTATCTGCAAAGCTTGAGGCTGCCGGCATTTACGATTTGATGTCTGTGGCTGTGATGACCCCTACAGACCTGGCAGAAACTGCAGGAGTAAGTGCAGCAGTTGCCAGAAAGATTATACAGGCATCAAGAAAAATGCTTGAGCTTGGGTTTGTTGATGGAACAGAATACGCAAAGAAAAGAGAAAATATACATAATATCACTACTGGAAGCAGGAATTTTGACTCTTTACTTGGGGGAAAAGGGGTTGAATCCAGATCTATTACAGAGGCATTTGGAGCCTTTGGCTCTGGAAAATGCGTAAGTAAAGATACTATTGTAAGCTATTTTAATGATGCAAGAATGCATGTTGAGCAAATTCAGGAAACTTATGATAAATACAAAGGTGATAATGAGTTTACATTTGAAGAAGGGACTGCTGTGCCTGTTTCAACAGTAAAGGTATTGGCATGGCATAATGGAAAACATGAGATTATGAGCGCTTCCCATTTATATAAAGAAAAAGTGAATAAATTAGTTGTTATCAGAACTAAAAGAGGCAGAGTTTTAAAAGTCACAGGAAGGCATCAGTTGCTTGGTTTTGATAAAGGGGTGAGATGGAAGAAAGCCGAATTATTGAAAAAAGGAGACTTAATTGCAAGCCCAAGAGAAATAAACTTAATCACTGAAAATTGCTATTCTGAAGACGATGCTTATTTTTTGGGATTGTTTGCTGCAGAGGGGACAGGCAATCCCTTCTCAATTTCAATCGGCTCTAAGGAAATAAAAGACTGGGTTGTTAATTACATAAAAGAACAGTTCGGCTATATGCCAACAGTTAGGGAAGATAAAAGGCATAAGAATGCTCTTTATATTATCTTGCTGAGAAAGAATACCAGTGTAATCATGGACGGTCTAGATAAAAGCAACTCTTCAACGAAGTTTATTCCAGAGGCTATTTTTTTATCGCCAAGAGAAGTTATTTTATCCTTTTTAGGAGGATACTTTGATGGAGATGGTGAAGTTTCTGATTCTGACATTTCAGCAACAACCAAAAGCAGCAAACTCGCAGCGCAGCTTTCATATCTTTTGTTGAGATTAGGAATCAGCGCAAGCGTTAAAGAAAGAAAAAATGAGAAGTATGGAACTTTCAAAGTAGTCAGGGTAAGCGGAGAAGACAGAGAAAAACTAAAGGAGATTAAATTTAAATTAAAAAATTTTAATCCTTCAATAAAAAATAGTGCTTATGGATATTCAAGAGAAATAATTTCTTTTATTTCCCAGCTTTATAGAGAATGTATTGGGGGCAATAGGGGAAGATTGAGGAAAATTGCAGGGAAATTCAGCATACAAATTACAGCATATCAAAATTTAACAAATAGATCTCATGCAAAGGCAATTAACAGCAAAACCTTAAATGAAATAGAAAAAATATTCTCCTCCCAGAAAGACGTTTATATATCTATATTAAATAAACTTAAACATGAGAATTTTTCTATTGAAGTCTTAAAAGAGATTTATCCAAATCTTCCGTTTGCATTTAGTAATTTGGCTGAAAATATGAATATAAAAAAGAAAAGTATTAGAAACTACTACAATAGAAAAATTCCTGAAAATAAACTGGAATTATTAAAGAATCTCATTATTAATGAACTTAAAACAAGGGTTGACACAATTTATTTGGCTTTAGAATTAATCTCGGAGATAAAAATGTTTAATTGGGATGTTGTTGAAAGTGTTGATGTTATTGATTATAATGACTATGTTTATGATTTTGTAGTTCCAGAAGGACACTCTTTTGTTGGTGGAAATATGCCGACTATGATGCATAACACCCAGGTTGGTTTGACACTTGCAGTTAATGTGCAGTTTCCAATAGATATGGGAGGAGCAAACGGAAAATGTGTCTTCATAGATACAGAAGGAACATTCAGGCCTGCGAGGATAAAACAAATTGCAGAAAAATTAAATTTGAATCCAGAAAAGGTTTTAAAAAATATATTTGTGGCCCGTGCCTTTAACTCAGATCATCAGATTCTTCTTCTGGATAAGGTTTCAGAAATGATAAAGAATGGTGAGCCGATAAAACTAATGATAATTGATTCTCTTACAGCGCATTTTCGTGCCGAATTTTCCGGAAGAGGCATGCTCGCAGACAGGCAGCAGAAGCTTAACAGATATATACACAACTTGATGAAGCTTGCAGAGACTTACAATCTTGCTGTTTATGTGACAAACCAGGTAATGGCAAATCCCGCCCAGATGTTTGGAGACCCGACAACAGCGATTGGAGGGCACATAGTGGGGCATGCTTCAACATACAGGATTTATCTTCGCAGAGGAAAGCAGGGAAGCAGAGTCGCAAAGATGATTGACTCGCCAAATCTTCCAGATAATGAATGTGTTTTCTTTGTGACCGATGCCGGTGTTGTTGATGGGAAGGAAGAGGATTGAAAATGAATTTTCCAAAAAGGGAGGATTATGAAAGACTTGTTCAAGACATTTCAAGTAAAATAGAACGTAGTGGAATATGTTTTTATCTTTATGGTTCTTTTACGAGAGATTCAGATTTTGTCCCTGGAAGAAGCGATTTAGATGGGGGATTTATATTAGACGCAAATTTTGTGACTAGCCAAGCAGATATAGTATATTTGTCCCACATTTTAAGAGGGTGTTTGAATGTAGCAGAGGAAATAGCAGGTCTTTCCTCTAATGACCCCGGAATTAAAGTAAATTTTAATCTTATGGATAGGGCTACAAATAGAGATGGCAGATTTCTAGCCTATGATGATTCTTATGCAGACTATTTAAAAGTAAATGCAAGAATTGTATCTGGACCTGATTTTATTCAAGAAATGAATGGTATGAATTATAAAAGAGAATCGTTAAGATCTGCAGCATATAATTTGAGAAAAGTTAGAAATGGTTTGCTAACTTATTGCTTTGATCTGCAAGAAGACCCGCAGAAAGCGAGAAGAACTATTTTATCTTCACTTAATACATTGTGGAGCATGCCTAAAAAAATTCTTGATTCTTTAGGCAAAGAACTTAAATTTGAAAAAGACACGTTCTTTGAAACATTTGAAACGGTATTTCCAGAATATAATTCGGCACTTTATGTTGAAGCAAGGTGGTTACGCAAAGATCCATTAAAGTATCACGGGATTCTTAATGATATGGATGAGGCATTTAACCTTTCTTTAGAATTTTTGAATGCTACAGAGGGAATGGTTAAGTCTTATATTGAACGTTTTCCTTCTGTTTCTCAATTAGAGGTTAGAACCCCGACAGAAAAATAATTAAAAAATGCCCCCACGAAGATTCGAACTCCGATTTTAACCTCCGCAAGGTCACGTTCTGTCCATTGAACTATGGGGGCTGATTATTTCATGTTAAAATAGTTTAAATTTGTGTTTATTAATCTATTCTAATTGGCAATTTATCATAAACCTTACTAATAAACGCTGTACTTTAACTGTTAAAACTTGAAATAACTAAAATATTAAAAACTAGTTTTTATTGTTTTTTTAATGGAAATAATCGCTGATTTACAGATACATTCAAAGTATGCAAGAGCCACGAGTAAGAATCTTTCCATAGAGAACCTGGAAAAATATGCTCGGATGAAAGGCATTGATTTGCTTGGAGTTGGAGATTTTCAGCATCCCCTAAGGCGCAAGGAAATAGATGAGAAGCTTACAGAAGACGATAAAGGAATATTGCGGACTGCGAATGGGTTTCCGTTTTTGTGGCAGACAGAAGTCAGCCTCATGTATTCCCAAGATGGAAAAAGAAGAGCAGTGCACCTTCTTGTCTTTGCGCCAAACACAAAGATAGCAGATGAGATAACAAAATATTTAGGGAGCAAAGGAAGGTTGGATTATGATGGAAGGCCTATTTTTGGGATGTCTGCCATTGAGCTTGTTAAGTCTCTTAAGGACATAGATGATAAGATTGAGATAATTCCTGCGCATTGCATGACACCCTGGTTTGGCTTGTTTGGCAGCAAAAGTGGTTTTGATTCCCTAAAAGAATGTTTTGGAGACCAAACAGATAAAATTCATGCTGTAGAGTCTGGTATGAGTGCAGATCCTTCAATGTTATGGCGATTTTCCGAGATTGCTTCTGGAAAAGTAAATGTTGTCAGCTTTTCTGATGCTCACAGCTTCTGGCCCTGGCGCTTGGGAAGAGAAGCAACTATTTTTGAAATTGAAGAATTAAGTTATGATAACATAATAAATGCAACCAGGACAGGCGTTGGACTCAAGGCGACTATTGAAACGCCACCAGAATACGGAAAGTACCATTGGGATGGTCATAGAAATTGTGGCTTTTCCTGTTCGCCTGATGAAACAAGGAAATTAAAGGGGATTTGCCCAAAGTGCAACAAACCTATGGTAATAGGTGTTGATAACAGAGTTGAGGAAATTGCAAAATATCCTCTTGGACACAAAGCCGTAAATGCCAAACCATTTTACAAAATTCTTCCATTGCATGAAGTAATTTCCCTCGTTACAGGAAGTCCTCTGGAAAGTAAAAAGACATGGGAAACTTATAACGGATTTATCAAGGAATTCACCAATGAGATAAATATTCTGCTTAATGTGCCTAAAGATAAACTGCTGAACTTTAATGAGAAAATAGGCGAACTCATAATAAAAAATCGCGTGGGGAAAATAAAAGTCGCCCCTGGTTATGATGGAAATTATGGAAAGGCATTGCTTGAGGAGAAGCAGGAGACTTTAATATAAAGTGAAATTCCCTGAAGAATATATAGAATATGGAGATTTTACCTTACATAGCTGGTTGCGTTCTAATGCCAAATATGATTTTAATTCTATGTTGAAAAATGACTTTTATTTAAAATATGTTCTTGATAAAATTCCAAAAAGTGAGCATTATATTGGAATTGCTACTGGAGGAGCTAGCATGGCAATTGCCGCACATGCTAGATTTCCCAGTTCTAAATTTTCAACTATACATAACGGGGAACTAAAAAGAGATTATCCAAAGGGCAGTTGGATTTTGCTTGATGATGTTGCTACAACAGGCCGAAGTTTGTTAGAAGCTATCTCTCTTATTGGCAGCAATCCAAAAGAGATAATCGTAGCTATGGATAGAAGATGGAGAAACACAAATCCAAAAGTTGTTTCTATCTTTGAGCCGTCTCCTGCGTGGTTTTTGTTTTAATGAATTTATAGTGTGCATCAGAAGTTTTTTTATTACATTGAGCACAGGTCTCTTTTAATGTGTAAGAATTGCATTGAGAACATTTTTTTAGTTTCATTACATTTGGGGCAAGGATACACTTTGTTTCAAACCGAGCGAGGAATTGCCCCTATTCCAAAAATTTAATTCTGTTAAGAATGTAAAATCATATGGGTTATAACTAACTATGCTACTTTTCCTTAATCTTGAATCTCTTTGCGTTAACATTTTGTTTTGTTTATCTGATACCTCGCGCTTTAGCGAGGGGTTATTCATTTAAGATTAAGGATGTATTCCCTTAAATGAGGGTGGTAGGCAATAGTGAAATAATTATCCAGGTCTTCCGGTTTAACCCATTTAATCTCCCTTAAATTTCCCCCAACTTTTTCCTTGCCCCGGATTACCTCGCATAGATGTATGATAAGGATAAAATCTTTTTTCTCTTTTGGAATGACTGAAAAGATATGCCCGAGATTTTCCACCTCTAACCCTGTTTGTTCCCTGATCTTTAGTTTAAGGGCTTTTTCAAGATCTTCTCCATGATTAACTCTTCCTCCGGGAGGAGTCCATCTTAATTCGGGCACGAAAAGGTCCCTCTCCCTTTTGCCTATAAGTATCTTTTTCTTTTTAGGATCGAAGATAAGCCCTAATATAATCACCTTAAAATCATGCATATCATTCACCTTTTTCATGAAATTCCATAAAAAACTATCTTTTTAAGGTTTATGCATTATTTCTTAATTACAAAAGTAATGGGGAAGAAAAAAAAGGTTTTTATTTACTTCTTGATAATACTAAAATCCGCCCCTGATTTTTTGGCTGTTTTTTCTATTGTATCCAGAATTTCCCTTAATTTTTGATCAGCCTGCTTTAAATCAGGGTCTTCTCTTTTTAAAGAATATTTGCCTGCAGAGATATACATAACTTCTGCGTCTTTCACATTCCCTAATATGCTCTTTATTATCTCTATTCCGTTCGGCTCTGAGCTCTTAAGGAAAATCTCCTTCTTTATAACCTGCTTCTTTTGTTTTTGTGCATTCAGGATTTCAAGAACTTTTTTTCCGTTGTTTAAACCCACAAGAGCTTCGAGTTTTTTAGGGTTTTCTTTTATTTCTTGTATAAAATTATATGTTCCTTTTTCAGATATTTTTTCAAAGACATCTTCTACCTTTTCTCCAAGGACGGTTTTCAATATGCTTATGAAGCTTCTTTCCTGTTTGTATCTTTCTTTCACTTCTTTCTGCTCTTTCAAAGTCACACGCCTTAATGAAAGGTCAATATGGCTGCCTGAGATCCTTAGGATTTTGCAGACAATCATCTTTTTCGGGACAACATAATCACGAATGTTCCTTATTCTTCCCGGGGCAACTTCACTGAACACTATGGAACCCTCCAAGTCCTTGCCACTATCAGATATATGGACAAAAACAGTAGTTCCGACTATCCAGTCGACAGTGCACAAAACAATATCTCCTTCTTCTAAAGTCATAAGGATGATAAAAAGAAGCAGTTTTTAAGGGTTTTGATAATAGGTTGCGTTAAGCCAATGGGTGATGGAACAGCAAATTTTGTAGTTTTATCGTTTATAAAAGGCAGATAATTAAGGTTTTGATAATTACCTTTTTTGATAATTACCTTTTTTGATAATTATAATATTTAAAAAGTCATCGGTTAATAATCAATTTAAGAGTGTTTATCACTTTTTAAGTCAACAGAACTTGATAACAAATTTTAGTAATCATGCAATTCGATTAATCATAAACAATACTAGCTCAAAGCTGAACTATTTAAATATACAATCTTCATTAACATTTTATACTCTTTTATCATTAAAGATTTAATAGGAACCTAAATTTTTACAAGCTCTATCTCACAGCTCTTTTTCAGCTTGTCTATGAAATCCTGTTCTCTGTCCTGGTGAATGGTGCAGCCAGCGGCAAACTCATGGCCGCCGACCTCTCCCCCAATTTCCCTCACAATTGGATCAAGAATCTCGCGGACATTTCTTCCTGTACGACCAACATTTCTTGCAGAAACTTTTATTTTATCTTCATAATAGGCCATAGCTGTTATTATTGTTCCTTCTTCATACATGGAAGAATTTGAAAGAATGCTTGCAATTGTTCCTATTATTGTGTCCTTTATCTTGTTCTTTGCATTGAGAATAATGAATCCGCGCCCGCCAAGCTTTTCAGCATTTCTTGCAAACTCCAATCCAGAGATAATGTGCTGTTTGTATTTTACATGGATTGCCTCTGCTCTTTTTCTCGCACCCGGGATTTCCATGCAAAACTGAAGAGCAATTTCTGGTTCATCAAGTCTAGAACAAGCATTTATCATAGCACTTAATTCACGGGCATCCTCGAGCTTGTTGAAGAATTTAAGAAGAAAGATGTTTCCCACAATTTCCTTGTTTCTTGTATTTGGTTTTCTCAGCATAATAGAAGTAACAAGTCTCTTCATTTCTTCGTCGTTTAATTCTATTATGCTCTTGTATTTTCCATTGCCCGGTTCAATTCCAGAGCCTCTTAACATTTCTGTTATTCCAGCCGGATTTCCCGTAATCCCTGGAATGTAAGGATTTGAACTGTATTCAAGAACTTTGTTTACAGGCCTTGTTGAAGGATAAAGGAGCAAGCCGCGTTTTCTTTTTATATCGCCGTCTTCCAATCCTAGCAAATCGCCATTCAGCTTATCAATGTTTTCTTCCATCAAATCCCCTATCATGCCGAGGACGCCAAGTTTTACAAGATCCCTGTTTTCCTGACCAAGTTCCCTACAGAACATGTATGTCAGACCTGAACTGCTTATTTTTTCTTTGTTATTAAGCATTGGATTTACCATTGTAACGCTTTTTGGAATTTCCTGCACTATTTCGTGATGGTCTATTATGAAAACTTCCTGAAGATTTTTTTCTGCTATTTTGTCAAGCATACCCGAAGCAAGGTCAAGAAAAATAACAAACCTGTTTTTTTCAAGACCGTCTATGAATTCAGGGTCAAGTCTTTTCAGGATTCTTACAGAAAATTTTCTGTCCAGCCTTTGGAGACAACGGGTCATTATGGCAGCAGAGGAAATGCCGTCTGTATCAAAATGACTTACAACTAAAATTTCTTTATCCTTTGAAGCCCCCAAAAATTTTGTTACTGCAGATTTTATATCTTCTTTTAATGAATTTTCCTTTGATTTGGTCACGCTTGGATGAATCTCATTTTTTACCATTTTGTTTTTTAATGGGAAAGTGCAGCAAATTTTATCTTTGTTCTTTTACCATTTTTATTATCCCCTTTTTTTTGAGGGTGTATAAAATTTTAACTTAGCAGATTACAATACCTTTATAGGCATGCCCTATCTTATTAACCCTAACTCTCTTTTAATTATTATTGGATTATCTTATGATATTGCTTATGCTTTCTCAAAAGTGAAAAAATCCTTCCTTTTTCCCGCGTTGCCCTCTTGTCCTGAATGTTCTTTTCCATTTGTGCCTTAACCCTATTTAGTTTTTCTTGAAGGTTTTTTATTTCTGGAATTGTATAAAGATTTTTTGATTTAAGAATTCTGGAGATTTTTGCATGTTCCTTAGGATGAATTCCCTCTTTGCGCAGAGCTTCGCCTATTTTTTCAGCAGTCATCTCTTTTTCAGCAAGCCCAAGAACACGGGCTTCAAACTCTTCCAATGAGAGTTTTCTTGCTTCAGGCTCACCTTTACCTGTTTTTTTTGTTTTTTGCTTTGGCATTTACTCATATAAAGAAGTTCGTTTTTAAAGTTTTCCTGTGTTTTCCAAGTGCAACAGAGTAAAAGGTATTTAAATATTAAAATCGTTTATTCTGAATGGGAAAAACAATAGGTGTTGTTAGCCTAAAAGGAGGTGTGGGAAAGACAACAGTTGTTTCAGCACTTGGCGGAGCCTTTTCCCGACTTGGGAAAAAAGTACTTCTTGTCGATGGGAATTTATCAAGCCCAAGCCTTGGATTGCATCTGAATATAATAAAACCGGATAAAACACTCCATGATGTTCTTAACAGGAATGCAAGAACAAGAGAGGCCATACAAAACCATGTTGGGTTGGATGTGCTGCCTGCGAGCATTTTTAATAATATTGAAGTTGAGCCCTTGAAACTTAAAGACCACCTGAAAAATGTAAAGAAAAATTATGATATCATATTGGTTGATTCAAGTCCGAGCTTGGATGACGAGACTTTGGGCGTTATGCTCGCTTCTGATGAAATAATTGTCGTTACTACTGCAGATCATGTTACTATGAGTGCAAGCATAAAGGCTGCTAAACTTGCCAAGCAACGCGGAGTTCCAATCTCTGGCCTAATCGTTAACAAAGTCCATAAGAAAGATTTTGAACTTTCACTTAAAGATATAGAGGAAACTCTTGAAATTCCTGTTCTGGCGGTCATTCCATATGATACCAGTGTGCTGAAGGCCTTGTCTGTGATGGAGCCCCCAACAACATACAAGCCAAAATCTGAGGGTAGCCATGAATTCATGAAGCTTGCCGCTGTTCTTACGGGAGAGAAATATAAGACAAACAGTTTTTTAAGTTTCTTTAAGAACCTTGTTCCTCCGAAACAGGAGATAAATAGGGAGTTGTTTTATCATAGGGTTTTCAAGTAAACAAAATCCTTATAAATCACTTCAATATCTTTTTCTTATAGCCCTGTAGTTCAGTGGTCAAGAATGCGAGGTTTTGGACCTCGTGACCCAGGTTCGAATCCTGGCAGGGCTATCAATATCTATCCTTATATCTGCCCCGAGCTTCGACTTTTCTAAACTGATTTTTAACAAGGCTGTCGTGTTTTGATACAGAATAACCTTTTAAGAATTCGTCAAACAAGGTCTGCCAGTACCTGAAGTGCTTTGCTTCAAGAGCTTGCCTTAAGAGATGGATGTCGACAGCCTTGTCCTCTGCTTTATTGCTGTGGAAGCCAAGGCCGAAGTCAATGAAGAAGATTTTGAAATTCATATCATTATTTTCCCCCGCCCGGTCCAAAGCAATATTTTTAATAGTGGAACCAGATTTAGATTCTTTATTATTAACATCTTTTTCATTTGTTTTTTTAACCAAAATCATATTGCTAGTTGTTAAATCGCCGTGAATTATGCCTGCGTCATGCAAAGCAGCAATGTTAAAACCAATGACCTGCATAATATGTTTTTGTTTATGAAGTGAAAGTTTATTGAGATCATCTGATAATTTCAATCCGTCAATAAATTTCATAACAATTTCTTTTGTCTTTTCGTCAACCCTTATTACCTTAGGGATGTTGATGATTTTTCCAGCCTTTCCCAATAATTTTCCCTCTGCTCTTGTTCTCTGCTTTCTTATTTTTTCATCAATTGAAGGCAGCCTGTAAGATTTTTTGATGCGGCGTTTTGTGACTAAGCCATCTTTTTGAATAATAAGTGCTTCTGCTCCTTGCTGGAGGATTTTTTCTGCCATCATTAATGCTCCCAAAGCCAGAACATGAATATCAAAGAAATAAGCAACCCAAAATCAACTATAAGACAATAGGTGCAGAAAACACGTATAATAAAGAATTGCATATACAGAAAATAAATAGCTATTAAAGAGCCAAGAATAACTGCAAAATGAATAAGTATTCTCGTTTGTTTGGTCGGCCTGTTCATATGGAACAAAGTCAGGGCAATCATGAAAGAGAAGATAAAAATTCCGTAGACAGAATTCTTTATCCCAAAAAGATGTCCATAAGGGGAATTATTAACTGTATCACAGCTTCCGCCGATTGTACACACACCGGTGGAGGCATTTGATGTTAAAATTATCGAACTAATCAGGCTTATTGCGAAAATTAACAGGAAGATTTTGTATTTCATCTTATGAATTGTAATATTTCCGGCAGTTTTGTGATACCTTCTTCTTTTGTAAAATGTCCCTGTCCTTTTAAAATTATAACTTTTGCATCCAATTCTTTTTTGAATATTCCCGAGTCTGAAAGTGGAACATAAGGATCATCATCTGAAAAAATTGTTGTAAACTCCTTACAGTGTTCCCTGGCTTTTTTCCAGTTTATCGGTGTTTCCATCCAAGGTCTTGCTATTTCAACTACTTCTGGACCCTCATCTTCAATTGTTTGTTTATCAAGGTTCATCCATGGAGCAACAAAAATGCATTTCTTAACTCTTATTTTTGGATTTAACGTTTCTAGATACCTTAAGATAGCCTGGCAACCAACACTATGCCCAATAAAAAGAGTTTCTTCATCCACTACTTTAGCGATGTCTTTTAATTTAGAAACCCATTCATCTATCTTTGGTTCAGAGGTATTCGGCATTGTAGGAACTATAACTTCATAATTTCGGTTTTCAAGTTCTTTCTTCAGCCAGGGATACCAATCATTCCTTGGTTTTCCATCCCAGCCATGAACTATAATCGCTCTTTTCATCTTACAAACTTAAAACCTCATTTTTTTGATTTTGCCGAATTTCTTCGCGAGTTTCATCATCTGTTTTTGTGACATGCCTTGAGACATATCCATGCCTGCTCCGCCTGACTTAATTACATCATTTAATAGTTTGTACTGTTTTAAAAGGGCACGGATGTCAGAGTTGTGGACTCCTGCGCCTTGTGCGACACGGCCAATTCTTGACGTTTGCTTTTCCAGAATTTCCGGATTGGCTTTTTCTTCAGGAGTCATTGATTTTAAAATATGCTCCCACTTTGTGATTTTAGCCTCTTGGCTTTCCAAAAGATTTTCAGGAATTTTGGCGTTGCTGAATCCGGGAATCATTCCTTTTATCTTCTCAAATCCGCCCAACTGCCCCATAGATTTAACTTGCTCTATGACGTCTTCCAAGCTAAGTCTGCCTTCTTCAAGCTTTTTTTGAATTGCCTCTTGTTTGCCTTCATCTGTCACAGAGCGAACTTTTTCCATTAAAGATTCCAAGTCTCCCATGCCGAGCAGACGGGAAAGGAAAGTTTTTGGATTGAATTCTTCTATATCATTGATTTTTTCTCCTGTTGTTATGAAGAGCACAGAGGCACTCGTTTCAGCGCAGGCAGTGAGTGCACCGCCGCCTTTTGCAGTTGAATCCATTCTCGTAATTATAACGCCGGAAATGGAAACAGAATCCTGAAATTCTTTTGCCTGTTGCTTTGCCGCTTGGCCTATATCTGCAGGCATTACAAGAATTGTTTCTGTTGGCTTGATTATCTTATTCAAGGATTTTATTTCTTCAACAAGTTCTTTATCTAGAGTGTGTCTGCCCGCCGTGTCTATTAATATTAGGTTATAATCTTTTAACTCTTTTTCATATTTTTTCCATAATTTAATAGGATCTTTTTCATTAACATCTATAAAAACCTTCAAATTATTTTTTTCAGCTAATTGTCTCAATTGCTCTGCTGCAGCCGGACGATGGACATCAAGTCCGATAAGAGCAACACGGGAACCACGCTTAGCATAATAATTTCCTAGCTTTGCGATTGTGGTTGTTTTTCCCGCGCCATACAGACCAAGGAACATTATTCTATTCTGAGTTTTTTGCAGTTTTAGCTGCTTATGTTCGCCTAGAATTGCAACAAGTTCATCATGAAGAAGTTTTATGATGTGCTCTTTCTTTTCAATGCCTTTGATTCTCTCATCCAAAGCAACTTTTCTAATTTTATCGCTAAGTTGTTTAACAAGAATAATGTTGACATCTGCTTCTATTAAAGCACGCTGAAGGTCTTTTATTATTGAATCCACGAGATCTTTGTCAAGAAATATGGCATTAGCTATCTTGTTTGTTGCCTTTCTTAACATTTCTCCGAGCTTTTCAAGCATTGAAAACCTCCTGCGGGTTTCTCACACTTCCAGCATCCATTCTCTAAAAAGTAGAAAGAGGGTTAATAAATTTGTGGTTTTTGGGTTTTAAATTTATAAAGCCCTGGAGATTAATTCTCTCATGAACGGAAAAGCCATTGATAAGAGAGCCAGGAAAAATTCATGGTTTTTAGGTTCTTCCAGTTTTCTTAATGACGTTGGCGGTGAGATGATTGTGCCAATTCTGCCTTTCTATATTATTGCTTTGGGCGGCGGTGGTTTGGCGCTTGGCTTGATTTCCGGACTGAGAGAAGGACTGTCAAGCATTTTCAAGATTTTAGGAGGCTGGTTCTCTGATAAAACAGGGGAAAGAAAGACGTTTGTTTCCTTAGGATATTTCTTCTCTTTTATTGCCAAGTTTTTTATAGGATTAGCAACCAGCTGGCAGCATCTTCTTGCCTTTGTCTCTCTTGAACGTTTTGGAAAATTTAGGGATGCCCCGAGAGACGCAATAATTTCCGAGACAAAGAAACATAAAGGAGAAGATTTGGGAATAGTGCAGATGATGGATGTTATTGGAGGAATCATGGGAACAATCCTTGTGTTGATTCTGTTCTGGAAACTTGGCCTTGGCTTTAAAACAATCATTTTTATTGCAGCTGCAATTTCCTTCCTGTCAATCTTTCCCGTGTTTTTTGTGAAGTCTCCAAGAAGAAAGCCGATAAAGAAGAGTCTTTTTGAAGGAGTTCACCTCTTAGATTCAAGATTAAAATATTTTGTTTTTGTTGCATCTATTTTTGCCGTTGCCAATTTCGGGTTATCAATTTTTCTGATTCTTATTGCAAGCAGGATAACAGGGGGAGTATTTTATCCTCTCCTGCTTTATATCTTGTTCAACATTATTTTTGCGGTTTTTGTAGTTCCTTCTGGAAAGATTTCAGATAAAATAGGAAGAAAAAAATTGCTTTTATTGGGATATTCTTTGTTTTTCTTTGTTGCTATAGGGTTTGTATTATTTGACAGCCTGTTGGCTTTGTTTATTCTTTTTGCTCTTTATGGGCTTGTTTATGCAATAACAAATCCTGTTCAAAGAGCGCTTGTTGCTGATTTATCTGGGAGGATGAAAGGAACAGCTCTTGGATTTTTCCACACATCTATCGGACTGGCTGCAATTCCCGGGGGATTAATTGCGGGAATTCTATGGAACCAGGATCCAAAGGTAATGTTTGCATATATTTCTGCTGTTGTCTTTCTTGCCCTTTTCCTTCTGGGTTTTGTAAAGGAGAAGAAATTATAACCCAATCCTCTCTGTGAATTTTCTTTTGTCAAAGGGTTCTAAAGCTTCGTATTCTTGCCCTGTGCCAAGAAAAAGAATAGGTTTTTTTGTTATGTAACCAACGCTGAGGGCTGTGCCGCCTTTTTCATCAACATCTGCTTTTGCAAGAATTATTCCGTCTATTCCTATTGCCGCGTTGAATTCTTTTACTTGTGATACAGCATCATTTCCAGTTATGCTTTCTCCGATGAAAAGTTTTAGGTCTGGCTTGCAGACATTTGCAACTTTTTCCAATTCTTTCATGAGATTCTTTGCCGTGTGCATTCTTCCCGCAGTATCTATGAGGACAACGTTAATATGGTTTCTTTTTGCGTAGCTTATTGCATCAAATCCAACAGCTGCAGGGTCAGAGCCATATTGCTGGCTTATTACTTTTATGCCTATTTTTTCTCCATGGGTTTTTATCTGCTCAATACTAGCTGCCCTGAATGTGTCTGCGGCAGCAATTACACAGGAAACATTTTTTCTTGAGAGTAAAGAGGCAACTTTTGCTATTGTTGTTGTCTTTCCTGTTCCGTTTATTCCGATAAAAAGAATTACATAAGGTTCATTTGGTTTTTCAGCTGATTTGCCCTTTATTTTTTCCAAGATATCAAATGGTTCAATCAAAATTTCCTCAATTATGTCTCTGAGAGAATCACGGATGTAAGATTCTATCTCTTTTTTCAGGAGCTCCTTGCCAACTATCATCTCCTTTAAGGCAGCGATTATTTTTTCTGAAACTTCAAAAGCCACATTGTTTTCAAGAAGAAGCATCCTTAAATCTTCACTGTATTCTGCAAAATCTTCTTCTGTTATCTTTACTTTTGAGATTTTTCCTTTTAGCCTGGAAAAAAAGCCCTCTTTTTCTTCTTTTGATTCTTTGCCAGCGTCATTTACCCCCCTTTTTTTTATTTCGGGTTTTTCTAATTCTCGTTGAATTTCTTCTATCTTTTCCAAGTCTGGCTCGAATTTCTGTTTGGCAACAGAAAACTTCATGGGTACTTTTATTTCTTTTTCCTGTTTTTTTGCTTTCTTTGATTTTTCGGGCTCTTTCAGCTTCTCCGGCTCTTTCTTTAACTCGGTATCGCTAGGATGAGTTTCTGCTTTCTTTTTGGAGATTTTTTTTGTCCAATTGCTTATTTTTTCCTTTAAGAATTTAAACATGTTTTTAATAGAAAATATGCGTTTATAATGTTAACTAAGAACAATCTGCCTTTTACACAGACAACCTACATTCATGGGCTGGCTAGGCGAAGCCGAGCGATGACCAATATAAATTTTTATAAAGAAACCAAGGCTGTTAGTTTCATGAAAGGAATACTTGTCCTTCTTGACGGGTTGGGGGATTTGCCGCACAAGCAGCTTCAGGGGAAAACGCCACTAGAAGCAGCAGAAATGCCCAATCTTGATTTTCTTGCTACTCGCGGAGAAATGGGTTATATGTGGCCTGTAAGGCAGGGTTTTACTCCAGAGTCGGATGAGGCAATTGTTTCTATTTTTGGAAATGAACTGATTGATAGTTCAAGAGGGCAATTAGAAGCAAGGGGCGCGGGGTTAAAATTGACAAGGGGAGACCTGGCACTAAGGGTTAATTTTGCGACTATTGATTCAATGGCATCAGGAAAAATAATTGACAGGCGTGCAGGAAGAACATTGACAACAACAGAAGCAGAGATACTTAGCAAGGCGTTGAATAAGATTAAGTTGCCGTGTCAGTTTGAATTCAAGGCCACAATACAGCATCGTGCAGCCCTTGTCCTGAAAGGAGGATTTTCAGATAATATTACAGGAAATGACAATACATATTCCAAAGACCATGCAACTGCCGCCGAAAAGATAGGAACCTTTAAGCCATTAGACGAAGACGAGAATTCAGTATATACGGCAAATATATTAAAGGAATTTGTAGAGAAAGCGTTTGAAGTTCTTGATAAGCATCCTGTAAATGAGGACAGGAGGCGCAGGGGTTTATTGCCTGCAAATTTTCTTTTGATTAGAGGGGCTGGGATAGAGCCTCCTAAATTGAAATTTTACAGGAAGTGGATGTCTGTTGCATACATGCCTTTAGAGAAAGGGTTTGCAAAATCTTGTGGAATGAAAGAATTTTCCTTTGATTATCCCAAACTAAAAAACCTTGATGCATATTCTAATCTTTGGGACGGGCTGAAAAAAGCATGTGCCTTCTCAGAGAAAATGATAAAGAAAAATTTCAAAGATTTTGACTATGCTTATATTCATATTAAAGAAACAGATTTGCCAGGACATGATAATAAACCTATGGAAAAAAAGCACATGCTCGAATATATTGACAAGACTTTTTTCAAATTTCTTACCAGTTTTGCCCCGCCGAACAAAATAAAAATTGTTGTTACCGGAGACCATTCCACTCCGTGCAAGTTGAAAGCCCATAGTGCAGACCCTGTTCCAGTGTTGTTTTATAATCAGTCTATTCCGAGGCCAAGCATATTCAGCATTGGGAGATATTTTAAAAGAAAGGAAGAAGCAGGCCCAGAAGAAAAACCGGAAAGAAAAGGGGCAAAATTCTGCGAAAGAGAGTCAAGGCATGGAAAACTTGGGGGTTTTTTAGGAAAAGAACTTCTTGGGAAAATTGGGTTCAATAGATAAATAAAATTTTAACAATGGGGGCAGGTTCTATATAGTAACTAACCACTCAAGTAATATAATTAAGAGGCCTTAACTTTAACAATTCTTACCACAGCAATTGTTAAAAATGCCTGAACTCTTGAAAATTTATGATAACCTATAATGACATTTATGAGGCTGCAAGGAAAGAGCGTTACTCTGAGCAGCTGCAGTCCTTGGGCAAGAACTTTGTTGATGAGGTTGCAGGTTATTTAAAAGACAAGAAAGAGATGGCTTCAAAAGAAGATGATGTTTTTTCAGATGTGATTGCAAAAACGAAAAAACAACTTGAGAATGCCGTTACGCTTTTCAATGAACTCATGTTAAGGCGCAGGAAGAAGATACTAAATCTTGTTCTTATTGCTGCGGAAACAGGAATATCAAAACAGGATTTTGAGAACATGCTTGCGTTTGAACGTTTATTGTTTGAGGACATGATGAAGTGCATTGATACGACGGATCAAAAAATTAAAGAGATTCTTAACGGAAAAAAACAGGCAGAAGACAAGAACGAGCTCATATTATTCAAGGACAAGGTTGACAGGTTTTTGGACTTGGAAGGCGGGAATCTCGGGCCATTTGAAAAAGGCCAGATGGCAAATATACCAAAGAAGATAGCAAAAATTCTTGTTGATGACGGCAAGGCAGAGGTAGTTGAAAAATGAATCTCCACGATTGTCTGGAAGCCAGTCAGAAGGCAGAGTTGGTTGAGGAGTGAGTTCTTATGGGAAATGAAGAGGGAAAATTGGAGCGCATTGCGAATGGGCTTACTAATGACGGCAAAACTTTTTCTGATTTAGTTATCAGGGCTGTAAGCACTCCATGGGCTGTTTGGGTTGTAGGATCCTTAAGGGCAGAAGACCAAGAGGAATTTGTAAGAATGATTAATAAAAGACCTAAGCTCAACGGGAAACAAAGAAACTGGAAAGCAAGACAACTTACTTTTGCCAATGCAACAATTCCGGGAACAATAGGTATTTTAGAACATTATTTAGAGGGAAGGGGGACAGCTCCGGCAGGGTTAGGGGTTCAATTGGGTTTCTATGTTTGGACAGTATATAATCTTGTGCATACAGCGTATAGGGTGCAATATTCTTTTGGAAAAAGCGGAAAGCCAATGGCATCATATACTCCCTGGGGGTTATTTACAAATTCTCTGAATTATATTCGTAAAAAGATGAAAGAAAAGCCTGTGGAGGGATTTGAACCCCCGGCCTACAGTTGATTTGGATTTCTCGTGAAAATCGTACAAAACTGCCGCTCTGCCACTGAGCTACACAGGCATACAGAATTAAGGACAGTAATGGTTTAAAAGATTTCTTATTTTGTTTCAATCCCGAGAAATCTTATTTCGCAAAGAGAAAGAGGGTAGATTTTTTTAAGCTTCAAGCTTAATGGCTTCTGTATCTTATTCTGCAAAAGCTCTTCAAATAACTGGTTTGCGGTTTTGTCTTTCACGTAATTCACTATTTCTTCTCTTGCCTTGTCCCTCAGGGCTTTTCTCACTGCCCTGGAAACTTTTTTTCTTGTTATGAGGAACAGTTTTATCCTGATTTTTGCGTCTTTTGCTTCTGTGCTGAATGAATCCTCGACCCAGCTTGTACCTTTCCTTATCATTCTCCTCAAAAAATATGAAAGCAGCCTGAATTTTCTTGGGGAGGCTGTTGCTTTCCCATTTTCAACAGCAACATCCATCTCCAGCAAGACACTTTTTCCCCGAAGAAGTCTTGTCAAATCATAAGTTATTTTTCTTCCGTTCAACTCATCAACATCGAAAGCATACAGCTGAGTTTCTTTTCTTAAGATAGGCATTTCAACATCGAAGAACTTTTGCTTTCTTTTTGCCTGTGCCATGATTATAAGGATATTGCTCGCACTGACGTGCTAGGATTTAATTCAGCTTTAATATAAAAACCAGACTTTAATAAGATAAGTAATTCTGATTTTACCCGCATTAAATTTCTTTCTTTCAACATTTTTTATTCCTGAAGTTGCTTTCCCGCACGTTTATTTCTCCTACCTTTCCTATAATGTGCCTTTCCGCATTTTTCACACGTATAAAGTATGTTTGTTTTCTTTGTTGTCTTTGATTTTCTTTTGTTCTTTGTTATTGGTGGTTTGCTTCCCCATTTTCCCTTATTTCCTATCCCTCTGCCAAGGCCCCTGAGCCTTGCCCTTTGTTTTGAGCCTCTTGTGAGGGTTCCTCTTTGGAAGCCTGTACCGACTAATTTTATTTTGTGTTCTGTCTTTTCGTTGCAATAAGGGCAGTAGCGAAAAGTTTGTTTTGGTAGTTTCATATGAAAAAAAGAAAAAGTGAGTTTTTAAAACTTGGTATGGCCCTGCCCGGGATCGAACCGGGATTTTGTCCACGTCAAGGACACGTCTTGAGCCATTGGACTACAAGGCCATAAAAAAGGGAAATTCCAGAAATATTTAAATATAATGCTTGGCATTGCAGGCTATGTTTAATTCAGGATTTGGATATCAAAAAAGGAAATCTTTCTTTTTGTTTTTGGTGTTTGTAATCTTCGGGTTGTACATGGTAAATTCCGGACTTAGTTTTATAACCATGCCTAGTTTTATTTTAAGCATTGACAATTGGCTTACTCTTATTTCAGGAGCTCTTTTGATAATTGGCGGCTTTATGTATTATATGAGAAGAACTTACTGATGCGAAGAACATACTAATTTCTTACTAAGTAAGTTACTAACTGACTAAGTTATTAAGAAACATTTATATATTTATGAATTTTTCATATTCAAATTAGAGGGGTGCATGAAAAAGTATTTGCTTCTTATAGAGGATGAAAAGCTCTGGGAAAAATTCAAAGAGAGCACAGTAAAAGACATTAATACAGAGATAATTGAGCTGATAAAGAAAAAAGTTGAAGGGGGAAAAAAGAGTGATAAATAAAAAAGGAGTTGAAGGAAAAAGTAATAAAAGGGCCCAGGTGACTATCTTCATAATTATTGCTGTTGTGATTATTGCTCTTGTTTTATTGTATTTAGTTTTAAGAGGGGGCCTGGTTTCAAGAGAAATACCGGCAAGCATACAGCCGGCTTATACGAGCTTTATTGGTTGCCTGCAAGACGATGTTTCCACAGGAATAAACATCCTTGAATCCCAAGCAGGGTATATTGAACTGCCTGAATTTGAACCTGGCAGTGCACATATGCCCTTTTCCAGCCAGCTGAGCATTGCCGGGAATCCTATTCCATACTGGTATTATGTTTCAAGAAATGGAATTCCCTCGGAACAAGTTCCTTCAAAAGAAGATATGGAAGATGAGCTTGCTGCTTTTATAGAGGACAGGATAAGAGATTGTGATTTGCGGGCATATTATGATGAAGGATTTGTAATAGAGCTTGGCGAGCCGGAAGCTGAAACAACTATCAGGGACAATGAAGTCAAAGTTGAGTTGAATATGCCTATGACATTACAAAAAGAAAATGACACGGCATCAATAAGAAACCATAATATTGCCTATTCATCAAAACTCGGAAAGCTCTACAATGACGCCAAGACTGTTTTTAATGAAGAGCAGGAAACTCTTTTCCTTGAGATGTATGGTATTGATTCTTTGAGATTGTATGTTCCTGTGGATGGAGCAGAAATAACATGTGCTCCTCTCGTATGGAATGCTGAAGATGTTTTCAATGACCTGCAGGAAGCAATTGATGCGAATACGGCTGCTTTGAAAAATAAAGGGGCAGAAGACGATTATTTTTCATTGAATCTTCCTGTTGATGAAGAGGTGAGATTCTTAAGTTCAAGAAACTGGCCTAATAGTTTTGAAGTTCTTCCTTCTGAAACACAAGTAATGATTGCCACTCCTGTAGGAAACCAGCCCGGTTTTGGAATTCTCGGTTTCTGTTATGTTCCGTATCATTTTGTTTACAATATAAAATATCCTGTCTTAATTCAGATTGGCTCTCCAGATGAGGAAATATTCCAGTTCCCTGTTGCCGTTGTCATTCAGGGGAATAACCCGAGAGAATCCTTAGACACAACTGCTACTGATGATTTAGTTCCTGAGTTGTGTAAATATAAGAATACAGAAATCCAGGTGAATACTTATGACACTTCTTTGAATTCTGTGGATGCAGACATCTCTTACGAATGTTTTGGAAATGTTTGCTCTATCGGTCAAACAGATTCAGGGACATTAGAAGAAAATTTCCCCCAATGTGCAAATGGTTATGTCATTGCCCGCGCTGACGGATTCAAGGACACGAGATACTTGTTTTCCACAGTGCAGTCTGGAAGCATTGATGTTATAATGGACATGACATACAACACAAATGTTCAGTTGCTTCTCGACATGGTGCCCTATAACGGAGATGCCATGATAACTATCTCTTCTGATTATGCTGCAGAGACTCTTGTTTATCCCGGGAAAAGAACAGTTAATCTCGGAGAAGGACAGCATGAAATACAGGTGCAGATTTTTAGCGACAGCGAAATAAGATTAGGGGCGACGACAAAAGAGCAATGTGTTAAGGTTCCTAATGGCGTTCTTGGCATTTTAGGATTGACAAAAGACAAATGCTTTGAAATACAGGTTCCGGAACAAGTTGTTTCCCAGTCTCTGGCCGGAGGAGGGCAGGCAATACAGTATATCCTTGAAACTGACTTGGCGGCAGGAAAAACCCTTGAAATAAATACAGCGAGTTTGCCTACTCCAACAACAATAGACGAAGTATCAAATAATTACATTATCCTTGAGCAAAGTAAATTATATATTGAGATGATATGATGAAAAAATGAATAAAGAAAAGAGGTTAATAATGAAAGGGGAAAATTTTAATGATGAAAATAAAAGCAAGGTTAATTATAAGAAAGGTTTTCTTAATTTAAAATTTACTATATCGGTAATATTAATATTAGGGTTCATTTTATTAACAGCTGTATTCATATCAGCATATACAAGGTCTGCGCCAGCATATACTTTCGGACACCAGACAACATCTTTCCTTGGAGGGCAGCAGCCATTATATGACAGGGAAATGTGCGGGGCTGGCCAGGATTTTATTCTCCAGATAGATCCTCTTGGATGTGTGAATGCTCCTGTAAGAAGTGATTTGCTTGAAGAGCAGCCTGTTTCTGTTCTTTGCCCTGTTTATGCAACGCAGTTGAACCCCATGATAAAAATAGAGAATATAAACCATATGACAATTTCCTCCAGGGATTTGCCTAAGGAGGTTCTTACTGTCGGATATTATCCTGCTCGTGCAGCGCTTGGAAGATATTTTGGCAATGAGATTACAAGGCCTGTTTTTGATAATGTTGGTTATGCAACAATAGTTTTAAGACAACAGCCAAATGAATCTGCAATGCCTGATTTTGTTGAAGGAAATTTGACAGCAAATATAAGATATGATATCAATAATGCATTCGGAACAGGAAGAACAGTTTACTATCTTCCTCAAATCACAGATGAGGAATTCAACAGGGATTACAGGGCATATGCATTCTGGGATGGCAGAGGGTATTTGAAACTCGAGGGCTCTGATGAAAACAGAGCCACAATAGGGGTTTATTCTGATTATGATGTTTCCCGTGCAGAAAGGCAGGGAGAAAAATCAAGGATAGCTTCATTGGATCTTGAAAAAGGAAAAACAGGAAAAGTTTTCATGCCTGGATTTAATTATTGTCTTGGTGGAATGAATGTAAAACTTGAGGGTTTGGAAAATCCTGACACAAGAGCAAGGATAAGAGTTGATTCTGATGTTCTGGAATTAAAAAAAGGAGATAAATTTCTGGAGAATGCCTGTACTGTTAAGGAAATAAGAAAACAGGGAATAAATCAGTATGTGGAAATTTCATGCAGAGAGGATACAGGGAATAAAAAATTCACGCTTGGAATAAACCCCAAGGTAAATCTCTCAATTGGTAACTTGCCGGGGCGGGAATCCTCTGTAGGGGATTATCTTTTTTCAACAGATGAGCATCATGTTTACCTTGGCTTTATAGGAAGCAATGGAACAACAAATTCTGCAGGCGAGTTATATATAAGGGTAATTGGCATACCGATAATCAAGAGAGCAGAAAGCCAGAAGGATAAATTAACTCAAAGCGAAATATCTTATATTGCAGAATATGATAGGGCAACAGGGAAAAGCGATTTAGCTCTCGGAACAGAAGAGAAAGTAGCTGCATTTTTAAGGAGCTTTGGTTCAAAGCTTGGGGCTTTGGCAAGGCAGTTCTTTAATGGAAAGAACCTTGATTATACAACATATTCAACTCCGAATAAGGAAGTATTTGGAAAGCAAATAAGAATAAACGGTTATGTTGGCGCGCACAACGCCGAGATTGAATTACTGCCTGCAGAAACAAAGAGCAATTACCAAAGTGCTGTGGAGGATTTTGAAATAATAAAAGATAGCTTTGCTTCAGAAAGATGGCCGGAAAATAATGACCTTACTTTAGGAGAAGATGCTCTTAAAGACTCTATAAAATTGGCAGACAACATGAGGCAGAGAAGAACAGCTGTAGAGCTTTGCATGGAATTTTCTGAGGTTTATCCTAATTCTCCAATGCCGGACATTTGTGGGAGTGAGTATCTTCAGGCAAATACAAACATATCGGGACAAAGTGTTTTTGTTAATGGCAGAACACATATAATCTCTTTTGAAGGAGCAAGAGAGCCTGACTTTTACGAGTTTGGCCTGGAAATAAGGATAACCTATCCTAACGGGGGTTTTAATGAGACGACACTTACCAAAGAAGACTATTTTTACTTGAACAGGACAGCTAACGAGTATATACAGCTTGTTGGCCTGGAAGATGATTCGGCAACATTGAGAGTTATTGCAGAGAGAAGTTTAACTACTACTAAAGACAGACTAACATCGCAAAAGCTTGAAATCGGAAAAGAGGAAAACTTTGGAACCAAATATCATTTTTCAATACAAAAAATCAATTTAAAAAAAGTGGCCCGTGTTTCTTTAAACCCTGAAATAGATTATGCAAAAACAAATGCAACTTTCAATTTCAAGATCGGCATTGAAAAAAGAGGAATTCAGTTAAGCCCAGAGAAGACAACAGAGAAAATACTTGGACTCAATGGAACAATCCAAAAACTGGAGAAAATTTCCAACAATCTCGGAAAAATTGTTTCCACAGGGAAAAAGGCATGTCTTTATACTTCTCTTGGATTGACTGCAAAGAACTTTATTGCAAATCTTGGCGGCAAGGGAATAGCCAGGCAAAAGGTTATGCGCTCTGATAATGGATGGTATGACCAATGCCAAAAAAGAGTGAATAACAATGAATATGGTGATGTTGAGCAATGTCTTCTTGATAATTCAGATGAGATTGAGGCAAGTGTCAATGTTGTCAATGAGCAACTAAATTCTCAAAATCAGCAGATGAAACAACTAGAACAGGGAATCTCCAGAACGAGCTTCTTGGGAGAAACAGTTGTGAATACAGACGCCCTCACAGAGAGGTTGCTTGCTGATTCTGGATTCAAAGAAGACATTTCGTCCTGCACGATAAACAGACAGGTAACTGTCGGCGGAAGAACAGTAGACACCGAAAGCATTGTTCTTGATGCAGAGACAACAAGCCTTACCCAGGCAAGAGACTTGCAGCTGTATTGCAGGCTTATTAATTCCGGAGACAGCGTTACAAATGAACTTGCTGCGAAACAAGTCAATAAAATATTTGGAGAGATTTACAGCAATTCAGAACCTGAAAGAGAAGGGTTTGCCGGAGCATTTGGAAGAGCCTCAGCGCTTTATTCTTCTAACAAAAAGGCAACTGAAATCCCTGTTACTGAGGCAAGACCATGGAAAGAAGTAATGAATGAGTTTGATTCTGCCGGAACGACAGACATTGGAGCAAATGATTTAACCTTCAAAATTAAAGACACAGCAACGGCAAAGCAATATCTTCTTGTTTTGGATAATGATTATGTTATAACAAGAACCTACAACATAACTGGAAGAGTTCTGACAAGGATAGGAACAGATGATATGCCAAACCCATTAGGACTTACTGTGAAATATTATGATGCAGGAGCTTATGAAAACGAATATGAAAACCCTATTGCAAGGTATTATGAAACAGACCCATACAGAGGATTGCCTGCTGTTGTTCCTTTTGACTTACAAAATGGCTGGTATGCTGCCGTGAAGTCAACATTGCCTGTTTTAGGAAATTTAAGAGCTTATGACAGTTCTGGCCGTGTTTCCAGTTTCTATGTGTGCAATGTTGGAGGAAATAAGAAAGAGGAATTTATTGGCGGAGATGATATTTGCAGGGGCTTTTATCCGAGGTCAGGAGCTGCCCCTAATTTCCCTGGCTTGACTGAAACGCAGTCTTTGGCCCTGATGCAAAGAGCAGAAAAAGCAATAGAAGTTGCAACAGAACAAAGGGAGAAAAATCCGTCTGGCTTGTCAGACATAACAATTTACAATCAGAGAATTCATGTTGGCTCGCCTGCCGCAGACATCCCAGACATACAATGCGAGGACTTTATGTCTCCAACTGACTGCAATATCATGTTTAATGTTTGTGACCCTTTTATTTGCCCTTCAAGCCGGTGTGACCTTGGAGGAGCATATCCTGTAAAAGATGTTGTTCAGTCAGGAATAATCGGAAGCCTTGCACTTTGCGCTCCAAACTTCCCTGAAGTGAAAGTTCCTATTTGTGTTTCAGGGGTGCATGCAGGAGTTGAAGGATGGACTTCTGTCTTTAGATCATATGAGCAATGCCTGCAGACAAGCCTTGACACTGGTTCCACAGTCGGAATCTGTGATGAAATAAACAGCGTTTACATGTGTGAGTTCATATGGAGGCAAGGACTTCCTGTTGCCAAGTATGCTGCCCCAAAGATTCTTTCCGGAATCCTAGGCCAGAATACAAGAGGCGGTGGAGAATATCTTACAACACAAAATGCCATAGACAATGTTGGAAAGTCTTTTGAATACTTTACCCAATATTACGCAGATGATTCTTACAGGGCATTCAAAGCCAGAAGCGCAGAAAGTGTTGGTAGTGAATTATGCAGGAATTATGTTTCTTTTACAGGACCAGAAGGAGGGAATTTGCTTGATGCATTCACAGCTCCTGATTCACCGCCGCAATTCTACGGAAGATTTGAAGAAATACTTGAGCAGACAGTAACTAATCCGCCGTCATCACATTACAAAGTATTTTATCATATCTATGCTGGAAAAGATTTCCCTTCTTATTTCCAGGTTTATTTGAGGGGCACAGGCAGTTCATATTATCAGGGAACAGAATTTGCAAGACCTGTTGCTTCAGGAGTTATTCCAACAGGAGATTTCAAGACAGAGACAATTGATTTCACAGCACCAAGCGGATACCAGGAATTGTGTATAGTTGTTAATGGGCAGGAGGAATGCGGCTTCAAAGAAGTCACAACAGACTTTTTCATAAATACAATAACAGAGGAGTATGTTGCCAGAGAAGCAAGCAGAACAGATATAGATTCTGAAGCAGAGTGTGTTTCTGGCTCACCAGATTCATTCAGTTTCCTTAACCCAATAAGCGCAGGGCAGATTTCTTCAGGAATTCTCCCACAATCTGGTGCAGAGGAATTTTTGAATCCTGCAATTTACAACAGGGGAATTATTAGAGTTTGTGCAACAGACGATCCGGGCAAGGGCACAGATAGTTCTGCAGGAGAAAGCAGAAGATGGAAATTAGTCGGCACATGCGGAAATGAAAATCTTGGCTGCTGGTTGGATGAATCAAGTGTGAAAGACACAATAAGAAACACGGCCACAGAAGAAAGAGTTTTGGGAGAAACAAGAGCTAACTATCTTGATGCTTTGCAGAAAGAAGGCATTTTTATCAATTCAACAGAATTTGCATCCCTTGAAAAAGAAATAAAAGAGCTTAGAAGCTCAGGGAACAATGCGGGAATAATTAAAAAAATAAATGAGAAAATAGACAAGGTGTTTTACAATAACCAGAAAGGATATCTTTATCTTGTAAGGGGAATGTCTTACAGCAATATTGCCATAACAGCATATAATGTTTATTTGAATAGCCTGAAAGCGAATGATGCTGGTTCACCACCAAAAACAGGGGTGGATCCTTCAGATGAAATTATTTCTGGTTTGCCTCCTTTAGATAGACCCCTCTTAAATGTTAATTACCCTATTTTTGAATTTACCCCTGGGGGAATACATTATACGTATTCTGGAAACGGATGGTTTTGGTGCACTAAAAATTGTGGGGATGATAAAAATTGGTATGAAGCTGGTTTAGCTGAATTTTCTGGGACATCTAGTGGAGGGGACATTACATCAATGCAACTAATCCCGGCACTTTCAGATAAGAATAAGCAATTCATATTGTCCTTAGTTGATAGAACCTATCTTGCTGGTCTTGCTTCATTAATGACAAGGATTACCCAGAATAATGAAGGGGGCGTCTTACCTTGTTGGATTGGTGGATGTACTAAACTATCGACAGAAAATGTTGATTATTCAAAAGAGGGAAGGTTTTCAGTTAAAAGAGAAGTTAAAATGAAGAATTTAGCCACCTCTGAATTTTATCAGAGAGTTGTTGAAATTATCTTTTTTGAATTTAGAGATGGAAACTGGTTTTGGTCTATTGATGAAAGAAATTGGGTACCTATTACTAAATCTACGACCAGAAGCGCAAGTTTTGATGTAACAATAATTGATGATTCTTTTATAGATTTTTTAAAATCTCTTGAAGAAACCTCTCTCAACAGGTATACGGGTGCTGCAATAATCTTCGGAATTGATGCACAATCTGATTCTGTATCTGGTGTTGGTGATACAGGAACGGAGACAATTCCCACATCATGCACAACTGACAGTGAATGTAGAACTGTATTAGGATTGCAGATAATCGAACTCGCAAAAGCCAAGAAAGAAACCGCTGCTCAAGAGCAATCTCTTTCAATATATGCTTTTGATTCCAGAGTTAAAGAAGATACTGGAGCAAAGAATTTTGAATGCCTGGTTTTGCAGGTAGCACGAGTTGAAAGCAGCATACAGCATTGTCAAGATGTTGAAGAAGATGGAAACCCATTATACTGCAATGGGGATGACTCTCAGATTATTGGTGGAGATGCAACTGAAAGCGGGGATGCTGTAAGCAAAGGAATAATGCAGATAAATACAGGGGTGCATAAAAATGTGGATGTTGCTAATTTTGAAACAAATGTGAATTATGCGCTTGATTTGCTGATTAATAATTATAATTCTGGTTCCAGAACTTTTAGATGTCATCCCCAGGCAGATAATAATTTTGTGTCAATAGGATATACTGGCTGGAATGTTTCGTTGAGGAATTACAATGGCTGGTCAAATCCCGATGGTAATCCACCATGCACTAAGGGAAATATTCTTTATGTAGAGAATGTCACATCTATGAAAGGGGAAATAGCTTCGTTGTTCAGAGAACAATGCGGCGAGTAATATTCTTCTGGCTCTGGAACAAGAAATGCGGAGACTAGGATTCGAACCTAGGTAAGCACTAAGCTAACAGGTGTCTTAAGAATTTTTTTCTTCCTAAGCCTGTCCCGTTTGACCACTCCGGCATCTCCGCCTAAAAAATAAAGAATGCCTTTAGTATAAAAATCTTTAGAAGACATCATAAATAGCTTTATATATTCTTATAATATTTTAAATAAAATGGATAGGGTAGATGTTGTCGTTTGGGTATCTGCATTGTTACTTGTGATATTGCTTTTTTTCAGGTTTCTTTAAAACAACGGGCTTTGCAGTAAATGACCCTAAATTGTTGGTAAGCTTGGATATTCCACCAGAACAGCAGAAAATAAAGGCAGGACAGAGTTTGCTGCTTGAAGTGGTTATAAGAGTTCCCGGAGGAAACATAGATCAAACATCAATTGTGGAATTGGAATATTCAATAAGGGATTTAGACGGCAATTTAATAAGTTCAAAAGAAGAAAGCGGAGCTATTGCAGTTAAGGAATCAAATGTCATAAGTTTGTTAATTCCGACAAATACAATGCCTGGAATTTACAGGGCTTTTGTGATTGTAGATTATGAAGGAGATCTTTACGAGGGAAGCAAAACATTTGAAGTTATTGATAATAAGTCTGCACTGAATCTGGCAGTTTATATTTTAGCAATCTTAATTCTTATTGTTATCTTGCTTATCGTTTTTAAAAAATTAAAAAGTAAATCTTCTTCCAGGCTTATAAGAAGAATATTTTCCAAGTAGTTTCCTGCATTTACTTCACCCTTATTCTTGCCTCATTTTCTTTTGCTTTAATCTTCTCTTCGAGGTCGAGCTTTTCTATGAGTTCCTTGTATCTGTTTCTTATCGTGACTTCTGTTATTCCCGCAATGTCTGCAACTTCTCTTTGGGTTTTCTTTTCATCGTTTATTAAAGCCGCGACATAAAGAGCTGCAGCTGCTATTCCTGCAGGACCTCTTCCAGAAGTAAGTTCGACATCTTCTGCACGTTTCAAAACCTTTAAGGCATCATTTTGTGTCTTTGGGCTAAGCTTGAGGACAGAGGAAAATCTGGAGATATAGTCTTTAGGAGAACTTTGATTTACCTTGATTCCGAGTTTTCTTATTATGAATCTGTATGTTCTACCGATTTCCTTGCGCTCAACATCTGAAGCTGTTGCCATTTCATCAAGGGTCCTTGGTATGTTATATGAACGGCAGGCAGCATATAAGCAAGCAGCAATTACAGATTCCATTGATCTTCCCCGGACTAAACCGCGCTGAAGAACATAATTGTAAATTCTTGCAGCATCATCTCTGATTACATTTGGAAGATTAAGATAAGAAGCTATGACTCTGAGCTCAGCCATAGCAAGACGCAGGTTTCTTTCAATGCTTGTTGAAACACGCTCTTGCCACTTTTTTAACCTGAGAAATTTTCTTGTTTGCTTAGGTTCGAGGCGATAGATGTCTGAAATTTCACCCACATTTGTCGTAAGACCCTTGTCGAATTTCTGGATGCTTGTCGGAGCACCACCTCTGCCTTTCTTTTCGCCCTTGTCAAATTTTCCCGCCAGGTCAATTCCGGTATCAACCATCTTTTCCTCGATGACAAGACCACAATCATTGCATATAATTTCGCCAAGATGGGAGTCATATGTAAGATTTATGCTGCCGCATTCAGGGCATTTTTTTATGAAGGCCATGTTAGATTTAGGTTTGTTTAATATTATTTAGATGATAAGCCATTTGTGCAGTATTTATAAAGTTTTTGGTTTTATAAAGCTTGCGGTTTTTATCGAGGAGACTGTCGTTGATGCTGCGCAAAACTTTAAGATAGCAGATTGAAAATGCTAAGATATTAAATGCTGAAAAATAGGAGCCAGAATCAAATGCGAGATCATATCTTAAATTTATGGTTGTTTGTCAACTAAAAATGTTTGTTAAATAAAAATTATAGAAAATCATTCTATCAAAATGCCATTGACCATGCCTTCCTGGCTTGGTCTGTTTGTTATCCTTACTTTGCCTTTATCTGTTTGAACTATTGTTCCTTTGCTTAGGATATTTTGCCTTGCGAGGAATTTGTTTGCGGGAGTCTCAAGGACATTTTTTATTTCAAGTTTTTGAATTTTATTTCCAATCTTTACATTAACTATTCTTGCTTTGAGAAGAAAGGTCTTCTTGTTGCCACCCATTACTTTTTGTGTTTTTCTTTTTTCTTCTCCTAATGCAACTATTCTTTTCTGCCCTGGACGTTCATAATGTTTCTTTTTTCTTCTTTTTATGTATCTTCCACCGGATATCTTTTTTCCTGTTTTCATAAAACAAAGACGCTGATTGCAGTTTAAATAGGTTTCTGTCAGCCCCCAGGAAAATTCTTTCATTTAAAAATATCAAAACGTTTCTCATATGAACATCGAAATGTTTATAAACGAAATTCGCAGAGATAATTATATTAAGCGCGTGTGTTGATTTTTCGCACAGGTTGCTTATTAAAATAAACATGGTTAACGGAATTGAAAGGCCACTTGATTTACTGAATAATTCTAAGGGAAAAGAAGTCCTTGTTCATCTAAAGGGAGACAAGCAATTTGTAGGAACGCTTCTCGCATTTGACATTCACATAAACCTTGTCCTTGACAACATAAAAGAGATGGAAAACGGAGAAGTAAGGAGAAATCTTGGACTAACCTTCTTAAGGGGAGATACGATCATCTTCATTTCTCCTGCTTCAACAGCATTGAAGAAAGAATAATTTTTCAGCATGATATTTTAATCGATGAGAAGTCACTATATTATCCAATAATGTGCCTAATCGTTGTTAAATTGATAATGTGTCCTTGTGGTTATTAATCATTGAATCCTATACATTAATTTTATTAATCACTTTTCCATACGTAATTTATGGCAGACAAGATAAAACTGGTCTTTTTGGGAACAGGAAGCATGATTCCTGATGAAAGAAGAAATCATCCTGCCTTTCTCATTTCCTATAAAGGTGAGAATATCCTGATTGATTGCGGGGAGGGAACCCAAGTGCAATTCAGGAAGGCAAAATTAAATCCGTGCAAGATAACAAAAATCCTTATAACTCATTGGCACGGAGATCATACTTTTGGGTTGCCCGGCTTGCTAAGAACATTATCAACTTCTGGCTACAGAAAAAGATTAATGATTTACGGACCACCGGGAATAAAAAAGCATATCAGGGAAATGTTTATCGCTTTTGGAGGAGTTGAAGGATTTCATGTCGAAGTTAAGGAAGTCTCGGGGAAGTTTTTTGAAAACAATGACTTTTACCTTGAAGCTGAAAGAATGATTCATGTACAGCCGTGCAACGCCTACAATTTTATTGTGAAAGAAAATGTAAAGATAGACAAGAGAAAACTTAGGAAATTTAAGATAAAAGAAGGCAAGCATTTGGCTGAACTGAAAACGAAAGGCTATATGGTTCATAATGGAAAGAAATATTCCTCTAAGACTCTTACATATACAGAAAGAGGGAAAAAGATTTCTTTTGTTTTAGATACTTTAGTTAACGAGAGAATTGCACCCTTTGTAAAAGACGCAGATATTCTGGTTTCTGAAGCAAGTTTTTCTTCTGACCTTGAAAGATTAGCTCACGAGTATAAGCATCTTACCTCCAGACAGGCTGCAGAGATAGCAAAAAAAGGAAAAGCGAAGAAATTGATTCTTACTCATTTAAGCCAAAGGTACAGCAGAAATTCTGATGAGGTGCTAAATGAGGCTAAAAAAATATTCAGGAGCACATCGCTCGCCAAAGACCTTGATATTATTGAGATTTAACAAAAGCTTTTAAATAGAATTTCTGCTATAATTTAACAAGGCAATAAGCCCCTAAGCTTGTAATTTATTGGAAGTTTAGTGGAAAGATTTAGAAAGTAAATCTTTGTCCAATTTATTGGACGCTTTTCGAAGAAAAGCCCCTGTAGCTCAGCGAGAACACGAAGTTTTCTCGCGCATTTTCCGGTTTGAAAATATTTAAACCGATTAATCGCTACAGGTATAGAAGCCCCTGTAGCTCAGCCTGGATAGAGCATTAGCCTTCTAAGCTAAGGGTCGCAGGTTCAAATCCTGTCGGGGGCGTTTCTCTTTTTGACCATAAAAACTAAAAGAATTAAGTTTATCATTGAGTATAAGTTTTCTCTATAGCAAACATTTTAAATAGAAATTCTTCTTTGATTTTATGCGCGGAGGTGGCACAATGGTACTGCATTCGGTTGCAGCCCGAATTATCGTGGGTTCGATTCCCACCCTCCGCTTAAAGATGAAGAGTTATTGGGCCATACCCCCATCACTCAAATTTAATTTTTTTCTATAAGGATGGAAGACTCTTCTTCCATTTTTCTTTATTAGTTCCCGATTTATTTTAGAAATATTAATCTCTTTATCCAGACAATTAAATATCTTGTGTTCTTCTTTGTTAAACCAGCTCTTGTAAAATCCAGTGTCATATAACTTAAATCCGAGTATTTGTCCAAATAAAGGAATTCTTAATTCATCATGCACCAACTCAGGAATTTTAAGTTTAGAATATTTTTTAAGGAACGATTTTGGCATACAGGTCCCAGGACCTAATGAGGCGAATGAGTCTTTTTTATAACCAAATTTATTTTTTGAATAATCTAATAAGTTCTTCCATTCGGTTTTTCCCGGTTCTTTACTTATCCAATCCCAATCTTTCTCAATTTTCTTTAGAGGGGTTAATCCGGTAAGACCAATACCCCCTTTTGGAATTTTGTTATAAATTTTTTTGAGAGGGCCAAAAATTAACAAATCCCACTCTATTAAATGAAGCATTTCAAAATCTATATACTTTCCAATTTCATTATACCATTTTACCAGGGCCAGATCCCCATTTTTCCATTTCCAAGAATTATCCTTAACAGGGATTAAATAGATACTTTCTAAATATGGTTTTTCTAGAATTTTCTTAAAGCCATCATAGTCTTCTTCTTTCCCGCCAAATAATCCATATATCTTTATGGAAGGATTAAATTTTTTTATTAAGATTATTCTGTTCCTACAAACTTCTGCGTCTTTATGAAATCTGAATACTATAATTCTTTTCATGGTGTTTATTGTGGCAGAACTTTTTTATATCTTTCTTTCATAGACGATAAATGAAAAACCAAGAATCAGAAAAATATACTCAATTTATAGAATAATTATTTTAAGGAACCTGATGGGTGTCTATATTGAACATGACTCCTGTGCCGTCCAGCGTTTCTGTCAGCTTGTCTGCTAAATCCAATATCTCTTCTTTTGTGGGTTTTTTTTCTTTCCAATCATAGACAAAGTCCACAGGACCAACAGTGCATTCAAAACCAACAGATTCGACTTTCTTTACAACGTCAGATGCCTTTTCTTTTCCCGCATTGAAATACATAACAAGGTAAGTTGCCCATGCCATAAACTCGAGAACGGAAAATCTTTTATATAGTTTTCTGTTTTTTAACATATCTATGGCGAGTTAATATGAAAAGATTATACCTGCTAGAATAAAATAAGGGCAGTCAAGTTTAACAATAGTTAAATGATGTTGAATTGAAATATTTCAAATAAGAAACATCTTTAATAAGGAGTGGTTTATTGTTAAATTATATTAAATAAACTAAAATGAAAGTCTACAAAAAATATCTCACTATACATACAAGCAACAAAATTGATTTTCTTAATATAACAGAGCAAGTAAGGAAAGCTGTTCGCGAGTCAGGGGTTGAAGACGGCATTGTCCTCGTGAATGCAATGCACATTACCGCATCTGTGTTTGTCAATGATAATGAATCTGGCTTGCTGCATGATTTCAGGAAATGGCTTGAGAAACTTGCGCCGATGGACAAGGACATGTACAAGCATAATTTAACAGGAGAAGACAATGCTTATTCCCATTTATGGAGGACAATTATGGGTCGGGAGTCTGTTATAGCTGTTTCTGACTTTGACTTGGATTTAGGGCCGTGGGAAAGTATTTTTTACGGAGAATTTGACGGACAGAGAGATAAAAGAATTATGGTAAAGGTTCTTGGGGAGTAATTTTTTAATATCTTGTTTTCAGAAATTTATTTCTTGTTTTTAGTAATTTATTATTGTGCATGATGGACTGTTGATAAACAATACGGTTGCTGACAAGAAAGATTGTTGCCGATAACAATTAAAATATTAAAATTATTTTCTTTAATTTTCTAAGGGAAAAGTTCTTTTACTCCTTTATATAAATAAAAAACACCTAAAAAGAAAAGAATAGCAAAGGCTAAGACAGTAATCTCTGCAGAATAAATTACCGGATTAAGTATCTCTGATTGGGAAAGAGTTGCCTGAACTCTTCTGAATATCAAAACTGAAATTGCAGCAATAAAATAAATAGATGATTGTTTTATGTCTCCTTCGAGATTTTTTGTGATATCTATCAGAAAATAAAATATCATCAAATAAAAAATAAAGATAGTCATATTGAAAATAATAGAAATTAGACTTAATGCCATTTTAATACATCCTTGTTATTTTTCTTTTTATTAAATAATAAATGATGAAACTTAATATAACCGCAAGGAGAATTACAATTATTGTATATATAGCCTCTTCTGTTTTTGTTCTTGTGGAAATCACTTCAAAAAAATCTGATGCGCTTGCAACCTCGTTGTTATAAGTGGCCCTTATGTAAAGAACATATTTTCCTTCTTTTATTTCTTCTGGAAGACCAAAATTCTTTATAAGGCTTGTTTGCACCTCAATAGCAATGGTTTCTTCTGTTGTTAGGAGTATATTATCTTCGTCATCCCTTATTTGATATTCTATATTTACATCTGTTCTTCTTTCTCCTAAATTAAACATTTTTATCTGTGCGAGTACTTCTTCTCCCTTGAAAACCCTTTTGCTTCTTTGGTCTATTTCCAAATAAACGTCAAGAAGAGCCCCTATAGATTCCACCTCAACAACAGTCAATATTTCTTCCTCTTCATCTTCTGAACTGACAATTATTTTGCCGATATACAAGTCAGGAACAACATCTTTTCTTATTATAAAATCCAAATCCAAATATTTAACCTCTTTTGAATTTAGTGTGAATTCCTGTTCTTTTATCAGCAAGAAGTCCCCAAGTTTTTCAGTTTCAATTTTTATCTTTAACGGCCTGTTTAAATTATTTGTTATAGCTATTTCTCTTGTTCTCACTTCTCCCTGTCTTAGGTTAATTGATATCTGATTTGGAATTACGTCAAATATTGGACCTGTAATTGTCACACTTCCGCTTCCTCCACTACTTCCACCCCCGGGAGATTCGCTTGGAGTTTCTTCTGCGCTGTAGTTTGTAAATTGCGTAACATTAAATATGAAAGTTCCTGTTCCCTGGTTGTAATCTACTTCTATGCATATTGCATCAGGGCAGACTTCTGAGTTTCTTAATACTCTGGGATTGGAGAACCCGAGATTGTAAAGATAAAGAGTTGCTGACTTGTTAAAGTTCGGGAGTGCCGTTGAGTTTATATCTATTTTATTAAATGAAATATCTGTGTTGTTTGTTATATCAACTAACATATCTCCAGAATCAAAATCATCTGTTACATTAATGCTTTCACCAAAATCTATCTTTCCATATGAATCAAGCTCTAAAATCACTCCGGCAAGATTCTGCAGGTCTTCGTAAGAAGATTGATTAAAGTTAGTGGAGCTTCCGTTTTCAAAATATTTATCATAAAGTATTGTCATGAGAGTTTGATTGACGAAGAAGCTGACATTATCAGAGGTTATGTTTCCCTCTGTATTGTTGGCATAGATGTATAATACGTGTGACCCGGCTGTTGTGTTGAATATTGTGTTTCCGGTGAGGGTGATGTTTCCTCCTGTTTGGTCTATATTATACCACACAGAACTTGCACCTTGGGATGTGTAGTTAAGCTGAAGATTTTTATTTGTTATATAAGTTTCATTTTCAGGAAGAACAATGCTTACATTAGGAAAGGTGCTTGAAAGAACTATTGTAACAGCAAAATTGGAGTTTGTCGCCTCCCCTGTAATGCTTTTCTTCTCCTTTATTTTATAATATCCCACAGAAAGTATAACAGCAATTAAAACAACCAAAGAAATCAAAATTATAAACCCTCTTTTCATAATAAAAGATAGATTGCCTCTTATTTAAAATTTATTGAATTACGATCTCCCCTTTCTTTTTACGTAAAGGGCCACTACAATAACAGCCAGAATTAGTATTCCTAAGACTACAAATAGGCCATTGTTGCTTTTCTCTGGAACCACCTGCCCGTATAATTCACTATCTGTCTCTCCAACAACCTCTAAAGGAACCTTTGCGGTTATTCCCTGGGAAAGAGTAAGCATTCCCTGGTCTCCTGTTCCCACTTGTTTAAAGGATACAAAAATATTATAATCTGTTCCTATGGTGGCGTCTTCAGGAATTTCTACATTAATATAGACGGGAAAACTTTCTTTATCTGGTGGAATCACATATCTTGGGCCATCTACCAATGTTGCAAAAGCTCCTGTAATAGAAGATTCCACGGTTGTAGATTCTGTATTTTCATTTTGGAGCCTTAAGGAAATTGTTGTTGATTCCCCTGGGGCAAGTTTTAAGGGTTTATCTTCCCAGTATGAGTTTGCTACTCCCATTGCAGATAGCATAGAAAGAGATAAAACAAGAACCAATGAATAAATTAAAAATCCGGTTTTGTATTTCTTTGTCATTTTATTGTATTTCTTATATTGTGTTTTTATTTTTTAAATTTATGTTATGATATCTAAAGCCCATGAGCCATATGCCTGGGAAGAATATTCCTGAGGGCTAATATCTGAAGGAACACCCTTCAAGCAGAAAAACACCTGCTCTTGCCCTGAGGTTGCATTTTCATAGTTAAGTGAGTTATTTCCCCTGAAAAGAATTGAGGAAGTTACATTTATTGATGTTGCATTAGACATTGCTGTTCCGGTGCATCCTGCAGTTTCATTG